>Ga0216295_1000014_pt1 | contig 42523 bp, 37 predicted proteins | sample 21hB_Boncat_minu_FD_161281 | JGI IMG/M metagenome (GOLD analysis project Ga0216295, IMG submission 161281) | Terrestrial sediment cell enrichment communities for BONCAT metagenomics from Utah, United States - 21hB_Boncat_minus | ecosystem: Environmental > Terrestrial > Deep subsurface > Rock...
CGCTATGGCTTCATCCGACTGCCTCTCCTCGCCGAACGGGATGCTGTTGTCGAAGAAAGTCGCGCCCTCGGACATCCGCAGCCTGACGAAATCGGGATCCCTCCTGTCGACGGACTTGAACGAGAACCCGTATGGATCGTCGAAGGAGGCATCGAAACGAGTGCTGAATGTGCGCACGTCATCCATCGTCATGTCGTCCCACCGTGGCCCGAAGGGGCGCGGCAGGCGGACGGGACCGCGTTTCTTCCACGGGACGGCCGAGAACGATCCGTGACGAACGGGTGCCTTGCTGACGGACAGGAAGTCGTTGGGCGCCTCAAACGCGGCGTTGCCGAGGGTGCCCGGCACATGCTGGAGGAGGAGGTGGGACAGGCTGGAGATCGTGCCGTCGCTGGCTGACTTGAGGCACCTGTCGAGGCGGACCGCAGACGAGATGTCGATGCCTGAAATCCCGACGTGCTCCAGGAACCGCATCGTGTGGGCCATCGTCATGAGCATCAAGGGGGGCCAGAGCGGGTGCTCGGGGTTCGCCTTCAGGGCTTCCAGTGCCGGGATCAGCTCCGGCAGGTCGTGTCTTCTGGCCCACAGTGCGGCCCAGTGCCTGTCGTCCGCGATGGCGGCCATCGTATCTTCATGGAGACGGCGATATCCGGCCAATGTCGGCAGAGTGTCGATGCGGCCGAGCCAGGAAGACAGTCCAAGGCGATCCGCGACCTGCGGCAGCAGCGGCCATCGGGGTTCCCCGCCCTTCTTCCGGACGTCGGTCGGCCGGACATCGTCGATGATCCGCTCGGCCGTCTCCCTCGGAATGCCGGAAAGGACGAGCGTCTCCACGTATTGCCGCCGCCTTCCCGCCACGACGTCGGGAGCCGCATCGCCGTCCCAGGGAGACGGCGGCTGGGCGGCGGCCGACATGTGGAGCTCGTGCCAGTCGGCGTACCCGAGCATCCTGGCGACGAGGGCCTGGGCCGCGCTCAGCTTCGTGGGATGTCCTGCCTCATCCAGGAGGCGCTTCAAAGACTTGGAAACACGCAGGGGATGGAATGTGTCCCGGAAATGGACGCGCATGATCGGCTCCTCAGTTGCGAGGACTTGCCCGCTCAGCCCACCAAGGAGGGTGGATTTCAAGAACGAAGATCGGGTCTTCAACGGTGCCGGAGGCTTTCGGGCCAGTGCCAGTGCGGGCGGCATGATGTCCGGCGGCATCGGGGGCAACTTGCCCCATCCGGAGTGGAATTTCAATCATCCTGGGTTCGCGTCCCATGGACTTTTTGGGTAGGTCCCCTGACCCGTCTGGGTGCCCATCATTCCCATCGTACCCGGAGCCGATTGGCGCCATACCTGCGGTTCGCGGAATTGCAGGGAGGTTTCCTTGAAGGTCGAGGCCGGGGAGTCGCTGATCTTTTCGTGGTTGCGGCATGTCATGGGCTGCCAGATCGTGCAGCTCAACTGGAAGCCATCGGTCGAGCGATGGGGTGTGCACGATGGGGACGCGCTGGTGTCCTTCATCGAGGAGATGGACGCTCACTTCCGCGAACGGCGGAGCCGGGAAATCTTCAACAAGGGAGACCCGACCCAGCTCATCCGCCAGGGCGAGATCGACGTCCTCGGTCTGAGGCGCGAGGGTGATGGCGGACTCCGGCTGTACGCGGTGGACATCGCGAACCACATCGACGGGCTGAACCTCGGGAAGAAGGACCGCACCATCGCACGGGTGCTCAAGAAGATGGTCCGGTCGGCCGCCTCCTGCCACGGCTTCTTCCCCGGCATCCCGGCGGAGGTGCTGTTCGCATCCCCCAAGGTGAACCTCGAGAAGCAGGAGGTGCTGGAGGAGTGCTTCGCGGACATCAATGAGTCCCTCGAGAGCCGCTCCCTTCCCGTGCGGGTCAGGCTGGTCTGCAACGAGGAGTTCGGCACCGACATCGTCCAGACGGTGGTGGACTGCGCCCCGTCCATCAAGGACACCTCGGAACTCTTCCTCCGGAGCGTCCAGCTCTGCCAGAGCTTCGGGATCATCTCGGGTCAGCGTGCGCAGCCTGGACGTGCAAGGCCGCGAGCCGCTGCGGAGGCAACCGACGAAACGACCGATCAGGGTGACGGTGTCGGTGCCTACATCCAGGAGCAGGTGCAGCGACTGATCGGCCTCGGACGCATTCCCCAGGATGAGATCGGGAGGCTGCTGGACAGGAACTACACGAGCAGGACCTTCAAGCAGTCATATGCCTTCCTGAAATGGCACGACCCGAACCTGCCCCGGAGCGAGAAGCAGCACCACGTAAACGGGGCGGGCAGGTATTACTCGCGGCCGCTCAGGATCGGTGACCAGCACTACTACCTGTGCAGCCAGTGGGGGGCGAAGCACCGTGTTCCCTTCGACACGTGGGCTGAGGCCCGCATGAGGGACGGGGCCTGAGAGGCCGAAGCGGTTCACAGCTCCGTCGTGCTGAAGGGCTTTCTCAGGATCGCCCTGCCGCCATGCCTCTTGACCATCTCAGCGATGGCGAATGCCAGATCGTCCTCATGGTGGTCGAAGATCCATGGGAGAGTAACGTCGAGTTCGGGGCTGTATGTCCTCGGCATGATCTCCAACATCCTCAAGCGGTGGGGTCTTCTGTTTGGGATGGGCATGCGTGCCCGCAAGCGAACGCAGAAGGTCTGGACTGCGATGACCTCTGCCTCGTGGAAGATCGCCCATGGAACGGGCTTCGTCGTCTCCCTTCGGTCCCAGAACGAATCGTCCCTTATGACGATCACGTTCTGGCCGTTCCTGTGGTCCGAGATGTGGGAAGCCAGTGATTTCAGGAAGCCGTACAAACCTAAGCCCGGGATCATTGCCACGAAGACAAGCTCGAACGATTCGGAGAACGCCGTCGGGTGACCGGAGATCAGCGTCAGGAGTATGAGCCAGACGATGGAAGCCACCCCTGCTCCTGTAAGCAGGATGCCTAACCCGGCGATGAGCGGCACACCCCAGTCGATGCCCATCCTTGCAACGATGGGGAGCTGTATCTGCGCGATGGTGCCGTCAACGCGGGTTACGGTGAAGGTGGACGTGTCGTGGGATGGATCGGCCTTCCCTTGCATGGTCTTGCTCATAGAACACCTCGTCCCGGCCGCCTCCCGGTCGAGGATGCGGTTCGGCGCGATCTGGAGCAATGGAAGGGCTTGGTCGCCTGATCACGCCCTGAGCTTGGCGATCTCCGCCCTCGTCGACACCGCGACCTTGTGTGCCTCCACCTTGTGGAGGGTCTTGATCTCGTCCTTGCGGACCATCGTGCCCGGCTTCATCGTCCGCCACCACCGAGAACCCGGCACGGCCGCCTTCCTCACCCAGACCGTGTGCATCTGCTTCACGTCGTAGGAGCCGAAGTGCAGCTCGAGGGCGGTCCTCGGCCAGGGCATGCCCTTGTAGTAGTCATCGGACGACTGGCTCGGGATGCCGTACTGCTTGGCGCGGTACTCGGGCCTCATCGCCATGAGCTGGTGGTTCCGGTACTTCCAGATGTCGTAGACCCAGCCGTGGTGATGGGACGACGTCGCCGTCGGCGGATGCTCCGCGTTGTGCCGCCGCTGCCAGTTGTCCCACGTGTCGTTCTGGTACTCCTCCTCGTCGAAGGCGAAGTGCGTGTTCATCGCCTTCCGCAGGTCCCAGTAACTCCCGTGGACGCTGTGGAGCACCTCGTAGGCGTAGCCACGCCCGTGAGGCTCCTCGGGGCGGCGGCCGTGGGGCTTACGTTCCTTGGTCCGCATGGCGCCGTAGTAGGTCAGGCCGTCGCTGCTCAGGACGCGGGAAAGGTGCCGGGTCACCATCGGGTTGATCCAGAGTCTCCACGGCGACGGCCCCCTCACAAGCCTGCTGATCTCCGGGTCCATGATGCGCCTCCGAACGGGAATCCTTCCCAGCGCTGGGATACTGCGTCTGTGCCCGCAGGCGCAAGACCATATCCCAAACGATCTATGCGCTATCCCATGGAGCCGTGTGCCCCTTCCGGAGATCAGACGGCGGCGCGGGCGCCCATGACGTGGATCGGCTCCCGGACAGGGAGGCTGGCCGCCCTGCCCGGCCCCAGCGGGAGCGCCAAGTACTCCCTGGGCACGAATGCGTCGAGGCAGCTCTCGCCTACGGCCACCTCGACGTCCGAGGTAACGTCAGGGTTCTTCCGAATCCTGAAACCCGCAGCGAGGAAGGCCGCGATCAGACAGCCGGGGGCGATATGCTCGCCGCCGCGGCCGCTGATCCGGTGGTGGTAGCTCTCCGCCCGTTGCTTGAGGTCCCAGCTCGTCCAGCCCGCGAGGAACTCCGGCGCCTTCTCGCAGCGGGACACGAACTCCCACGCCAGCATGAACTTCCGGACGAAATAGTCGGTGAGCAGGGCATCCCGCTGGGCGCCTTCGTCCGGACCGATGGATGACAGGATGCCGTAGGTGGTCAGGTTCGGCTCCGCATCCATGACCCGGCGGATCGCGACCTTCGCCAAGGCGTGGAGGACTACCCACTCGGCGGACTCGAAGCCGCGGTCCTCAAGGTAGGAGACGAACGCCTCCGCCGATACCGTGCGAATGGAACTCGCCGTCGACAGGTCTGCCCTGAGTGCGGCGTTGGTGGCGTAGCCGAGCGCCCGGGCGAGCGCCTCGACCCGGTGAGACGACTTCACGTCGGGAATGGTGGTGGCGAGGTAGCCCTTGGCGGCCTCGGAATCGGCGAGCGAAAGCATGATCTGCATGGCGGTCCCTCTATGCCAACGTTCGCCGATTACGCACTGGCAGGGAGATGCCGTCTGCAAGATGTCGTGCTTCAGGAGCCGCGAGTGGAGTTTGACCCGGCGACAGGTCGGTGGATCCACGGTCCGTATTCGAGGTTCGGGCAGGCACAGGAAGGCGTCAAGAGTGAATGATCAGGGGCCTTTCCTTTCTGTTGAATCCTGATAACATTGCGAAACTTCGACACGGAGAGACGCATCGTGACCACGACGAGAGGACAAGCGCCAAAGGGCTTCATTGCCCCTGCCGCCCTCTTTGCGTCCAAGGCGATCCTCCGCGCCCGAATAGGAAGCACGCGCACCTGATGTGGCAGCCGATCCCGGCCGCGCATCCCTTCCACAATTCCTGAAAGCTCGTGGGCAGTCCCCTGCCCTCATGGAGCGCGCGCGTGACCATTTACTACTCTGCCGATACTCATTTCCGCCACTACGGCGTCATTGAGAAAGACAACCGCCCCTTCGCCTCCCTTGAGGAGATGGAGAACTCGATCATCAGCCACTGGAACAGGCACGTCCGGCCCCGGGACACCGTCTGGTTCCTGGGGGATTTCGCCCTAGGCAACGTGAAGGACACGGCCGAAATCCTCGAGCGCTTGAACGGGCGCAAGCACCTCGTGGCAGGCAACCACGACGACAAGGTCCGGAAGCTGCCCGGCTGGGAGACCTCGCAGGATTATGCCGAGATCCACGACGGCCAGGATTTCGTGATCCTGCACCACTACGCACAGAGGACGTGGCGCGACCTGCAACGGGGCGCCTTCCACCTATTCGGTCACAGTCACGGGTGGCTGGCGCCGCAGTGCCGCTCGATCGACGTCGGGACGATGTGCTGGGGGTATCGACCCGTTACGCTGGCCGAGATCAAGAAGCGGTTGGATGGCCTCAGGTTGCTGGAGAGGGAGAGCAACAATGATGCTGCTGCCCACAGGAACGGCATCGGTGAGTCCTGAGCACCCTCCCACGTAGGGAGGAAGTTTGGCCAGGGACGTCTGATCGAACTGAATGTAGGGAACACCCTCCCGCGCAGGGAGGAACCGACCGCCCGTCAACTTGGCGTGGGGGTTTACGGGGATCACCCTCCCTTCATGGAAGAAGCCAAAGGCACGCAGAGGATGACATAAACACCCCGTCAACTCGATATCAATAACGGCGTAGGCTGCACATAGCGGTTCGTTCCTGCCGATGTTTGCTCAATAAGCATTGGCGGAGTTGTGCCGTCCGTACGTTGCCTTGCCGTAAGGGTGCGAGGTGACATTGACGCGGCGACAGGTCCGTGGGCCCACGATGCGTCAGTAGCGGTCCCGGGCGGAGCTGAATGTCATGCCGTCTCGTCCCCGGGGGTGCAATTAACCCGATCGGTCATCGTCCACCGACGCTCACTACAGCTAAGGATTCGATGCAACAGTTTCGTGTTACGGACGCGAGTTCTTTCACGAGTCCTTGATTCATTTCCAGCCGGCAAGCAACGTGGTCATCGACACATTGTGTCACCACGTTGGCCCACCGCCCCGGCGGAGGCCCCGATTAGACTGTTGGGGGGAAGAAATGGACGATTCTCGTCATGGGAACGCGTGCCTCGAAGTCGCGCACGCCGCAAATCTCGACAAATACCAGATGAAGGTCTTCCAGGCGGTCACAGAGCGCCTGAAGGGAAGCACCTGCATCCTGTCCTTCGCGGCGAACGCCGGATCGGGCAAGACGAAGACGATCACCACCATTGTGAACGGCCTCATCGCGGGCGGCATGTCGCCCGACCAGATACACGCGACCACGTTCACCAACGCGGCGGCTGAGGACATCCGGGCCAAGGTGATCGCGTCCCACCTCTCGGAGAGGCTTCGTTCGCTCGTCGCGGCGGATGGCTCCCTGCCCTTCTCCAAGCCCCACAACATCCATATCTCCACGATCCACGCCCATGCGATGGACACCCTTAAGCGCCTGGACCCGCATATCCCCGGCGTCTCCTACTACTTCGAGGACCAGACCGGAGGCGGCAGTGGCTCGACCGGGGACAACGAGAGGTCCGAGTTCGCCAAGTCCGTAACGCTGTCGGTCCTCTCCACGATCCATCACCATCCCGACGGCGCGACGATCGCCGAGGCGGCCCGCCGCCACTTCGCGGGCGCCGCCATGGAGACGGTATTCCCCGTCCAGTCGATCTTCGAGACGGGTGACATCCTCGAGAAGGCTGAGAACCTTGTCCAGCGGGAGATGGCAACGGGCATGGGCCTCGGCGCCTTCACCAACGTCGGCGAGTCCGGTCCCGACTACAGCCTCGCCATCGCCACCGATGCGCTCATGCGGCTGTGGGTCTCCCGGATGAAAGGATTCGATGCTTCCCCGGTGGCCCTTCCCCGCGTCCTGTTCGTCGACGAGGCGCAGGACATCGACATCAACCAGTTGTTCTACATGTTCGCCCTCGCCCTGAACGGGTGCTCCGTCGTCATGGTCGGCGACCCAAGGCAGACCCTCTACGAGTTCAGGAACGCCATCAGCCACGTCCCCTTCGCCGACCAGATCCTCAAGGACGTCATGCAGGGCGTCGAGGCCGAGGTGCTCAACGTGGCCCTGACCATCAACTACCGGAGCAGGAAGGGCATTGTCGATGCGGCCGAGGTCCTGTCCGACAAGTACGTCGACCTGAGCTCCTCGACCCTCAACCCGCGCATCCGCTCGAACCCGGTCATCGATCCGCCGTCCATCCGTAGGTCCGAGCCGTCCGAGACGATCCCTGCGGATGAGCATGCCCGCAGGGCCGTCAAGGTCGTCGTCGGAGGAGACTACGACGCCCTGGCCGAGGAGGAGGAGCAGCTTGTTCCTGAGGGCGACGTGAGCGGCATGGAGGACATGTTCCTCGACCCGCTGGTCGCCCTCACGATGGCGCAGAAGGCTTCGGTGGCCCCGAAAACCCAGAAGGCGCCGAAGGCTCCCAAGAAGTCGAAGCGGGAGGCCCGCAAGGACCAGCCCGCCTACGCCCAGGGAAGCCTCGGCAAGCTGGCGGGGGGAGACGGCCAGGAGGAAATCGAGGAAGCCATCGGTGCCCTGTACAAGCGGGCACTCGAGGGGGAGTCGGTCGCCATTCTGGCCAAGAAGCGCCTCATGGCGCACGACCGCGACCTGATCATGAAAATCATCGAGCGGTACTGCGGCCGTGAGATCGCCGCCAACCGGATGAAGCCGCAGGACCATCCCCGCGGCCGCCTTAAGCTGCGCACCCTCAACACCGACAGCCCGTCCTGCCTTTCGTCCTACAGGACCGTCGTCGAGGACGCGGGCGGGAAGCTGCGGATCGCCGATGTCGTCCCGATCTCGAACCTGCTGGTGGCCTCCGCCATCGACTTCTTCTTCACCTCCGACCCCGACGCGGACGTGAAGTTCAAGGAGATGAACCGCATTCAGGGACGCCGCGAGCGCGATCCCGGAGCATGGGCCAAGATCCGCAGGATTTCGATCGTGCCTCCGGAGAAGTTCGAGAAGTACCATCCCCGCGTCCAGACGGAGGCGACCATCCGCATCGAGCTGGAGCCGTTCCTCGGCGCGGCCCGGCAGATGCTTGGCAGGAACGGCATCCATGTGGGTTCCGCTTTCGAGATCGCCTGCGTGCGGTTCTGCTACGCGGTGCTTGCCCGGTACTCCGCGGACATCTGGCGGGCGAGGAACGAGCGCGCTGCCACGAAGGATGCCGAGAGGATGGGCGCGGAGCCGTGCCGCTTCTACGAGTGCGTCCACGAGTACGACTTCGAGACGAAGCGCAGGTCGCTGCGTTCCTGGCGGGAGATGAAGACCTCCTTCCGGCGGTTCTGGTCGGCCATCGCCGCCACCCCTCTCGCCATTGAGGACGTCCTGAAGGACCAGATGTGCGCGGACGGGCTGCATCGCGAGTGGTGCGCCCCCGACGTGAACCTGAAGGGCTTCCACGAGCGCATGATCTGGCTGGCCGAGCGCAACCCGGCCATCAGCTCGGACCTGGACGGCGCCCGCTCGGACCGTGAGGAGAGCTACCGCCAGTTCTCCACTCTCTGGCACCTGAAGACCCGGCAGTTCACCCGCGGGATGGCACGCCACGTGGCGAAGCTCCGCCGGGACTTCGCGAACGAGGGGCGCGAGGAAATTCTCGCGAGGGCCTTCAACGACCACTTCATGGAGGTGAAGCGCTCGTGCAGGCTGAGCACCTTCTGCGGCAAGGACGGGAACTACACCGGGCTGTTCAAGGACTTCGTGAACACCCCCGAGGAGGTCACCCTCGGCCGCGCCCCCAAGCGCCGGGAGACCGGGGAGGACAGCGGCCCCGTCACGATCGACCTGTCGACCGTGCACGCCAGCAAGGGGCTGGAATGGCAGCACGTCGTCTACTTCGTGGCTGCCGCGAGCCCCAAGGACTACGAAGCCAGCCCGAAGTCGTTCAGGGACGCGCTCTACGTGGCGGTCACCCGGGCGGCGAGGACGCTGTTCATCGTCGTGCCGAAGAACGCGAAGGATGACGAGAAGGCGGGAGGCGGGAAGCTCGTCATCCGCGCAGTCCACGCCGCGGCAGCCGAGAACGGCTGGTTCGACGGCGAGCTGGATTACGGCCCGGTGCGCAAGGAAGGCCACGGCAGCGGCGTCACCGTGTACGAGGAGACGAGCCACACCAACATCGAGGCCGGCCTCACCTGCCGGGTGTGGCTCGACTTCCAGAAGCGTCGGTCCCTGCCAACCATGTCCCCGCTGGCGCTGCCCGACTACTCGTTCTTCTTCCACCGGACGATGGCGGCGCTCTGCTCGGCGCTTGCGAACCAGAGGATCAAGACCCAGTTCGACCCGGTCTTCCCGATCGCGGACTGGATCGAGGCGACGCTGAACGCGGTCAGGGGCAGGTCCGAGCTGAGCGAGCAGTCGCTGCGGGAGGAGATGCTCCGCAAGTTCGGTCCCGATGCCCCGGGCGGCGGGCACCTGATGGCCCTGAGCCAGCGGATGGTCCCCCTCTACAACCGTCTCGACCACGAACGGTCCGACCTCCTGGTCGGCAGGTACTGCGAGGCCCTCGCCCGCCACATCGCGGCGATCATGAAGGGGTCCGAGCTCTTCGAGCAGATCATGCTCGCGAGGGGGCGGCCGGGCTGCGCGATCCTGATCGAGAAGCCGCTCCGCGAGGTCATCCAGCACGCGGCCGACGGGACGATCACGCCCCTCTACGGCATCCCCGACATCCGCATCCTGACGCCCGAGGCGCTGTACGTCTTCGACTACAAGACAGTCTCCCAGAAGGATGAGGAGAAGTCGGCCGAGGAGTACGAGGTGTCCGTCTCCAACAAGACGGCCATCCAGGTGAACCTCTACCAGGGGCTTCACGGCCACCTGCCGGGAACGGTCCGGTCCGAGCTCATCTACGTGCTCAACGTGACCGTTCCCGACGGGCTGCCCGTCCCGCAGGACATCGGGGTGCTCCCGGAGTTCAGCGGCGGCAACGGCTTCCGGTCCGAGGCCGGCCTCGCCCACGCCCGCATCCTGAAGGGCGAAGGGTTCGACAGCGGCAAGTTCGCCAGGGTGCAGGCCATGGTCCAGACCCTGTGCGAGGACTCGCTCAGGACCACCCTGGACGATCCCGACTACTTCAAGCCCTGCCCCGTCATCGGCGACATCGACCTGCCCGTGGCAGGCAGCCAGTGCCGCTCATGCCAGCACGCCATCCACTGCCACCGCAGCCTCGCGGATGCGCAGGTTCCCGTGACCACCGCCGAGCACGAAGAAGAGGAGTACGACTTCAATGCGTAACGTCGAGAACATCCGCCACATCAACGGCAACCTGTTCCAGCTCGTCCCGTCAGCGAGGTTCCTTGAGTCCGGGATTTCCGAGCGCGAGCGGACCGAACTCAGGGAGCACCCCTTCCTGGACGGACGGGTCGAGGTCCTCGAAGCCCTCGAGAACAGCAAGACCGTAGGCGACCTCCTCGGGACAGTCTCCCGCCTCGAAGATGCCCGTCGCCTCTCCACCTTCCTCGTCAACACGATCCTGCCCTGCCGGGTGCCGGAGGGAACCTGGATTGCCGACGTAGGCCCGCGCGGCGGCTTCCGGATCTCCGAGGAGGAAGAGGCAGCGACTTCGGGCGACGTCACGGTGCTCATGGGCCAGTACGCCCACATCTCCGCTGACGAACGCGGTGACGGGAGCCTCGTCTTCAACGTCGTGGTGAAGAGCTACATGCGGTTCGAGAAGCCGTTCACCCTCGACGACGTCAGGCTCGAGCTGCCCGACGGCAAGGACAAGGGACACAAGCAGATGATGGAGTGGCGGAGATCGCTGTTCCTCCCGGTCCACGACCACAGGACGGGCCTGAACCTCGTCGCCAAGGCAGTCTACGAGGCGAACCTCTCCGAGAAGAAGACCTGGCGGAAGCAGTTGGGAGAGACGACGTTCGGCGAGTTCCTCGTCAGCATCGGGCGCCTCGAGAAGGGGAACTGGGAGAAGCGCCTCGGACTCCTCGACAAGAAGGGCGACCACAGCCTGATGAAGATGGCTATGGTTCGCTGCGAAGCCTACGGGTCAGCGAAGCGGTACAGCTACCGTATGAACGACCTCCGGGTGACCGCCAGCACGGCCCTGATCGGCGCGGTCCGCGACAATGCCGAGATGATGCCGGAGATCATGAAGCACGCGGCTACCGCCGTGGCGGCGGCCAAGGAGGTGATCGACGGACGCATGGCCAACAAGGGCGGCAACTTCGGACTCGTTCTGAAGACGATCGGGGAACTCTTCGACCAGGCGCCGCAGATCGAGATGCGGCTCTCGACTTTCGCTCCGGTGAAGCACGACAAGCGAACCAAGGGGCCGTTGGACCCCTCCCTGCGCAGGTACTCGGCCCCGAGGGACACGAGGCTCCTCCTGCTTTACCCGAAGTCGGACCACGAGAACTGGTCCGTGTGGAAGGAGCGGTTCCTGAGGAACTGGACAAGCCCCGGCGGCTACTTCGCGAAGCACGGCATCCACTTCGACGTGGTCGAGTTCGACGTCGACGAGGCGGTCAGGAACCCGCGCGCGCTGGTCGACCGTCTCGTGCGGGAGTACGGGAACGGCAGGCTTGGGGTGGTGGTCGCCTGGCACCGCAGGGGGAAGGCTCCCCTGCCGCCGAACGCCCCGCTCGAGTTCGAGCTGATGGCGCGCGGGATCAACGTTCAGCACGTCGTCGACGAGCGGTCCGGCAGCCAGCCGGACGCGCTGAAGATGCCGGCCATCAGGGCAGCCATCTCGGCCAAGTTCTCTGGCTGCGACCCGGAGGGCGGACAGTTCTTCGAGGACATCCTCGGACCCTTCGACGCCGCAATGTCGCTCGACGTCTCGAGGAACGGGGGCAAGAGCTATCCGTCCCCGGCCATCGCCTACACCAGGTACGGCATGGTGACCTCCATGCAGCCGACGCTCGACCTGAACTTCCAGGAGAAGAGGTCTGCCGTAGAGATCGCCGCCATGATCAGGGATGTCGCCCATCAGGTGATGGCGAAGGGGCAGCTCGCCTCGGCGAACATCCTCCTCATCCGGGACGGCTTCGCCAATGAGGACTGGAAGGCCATCCTCGACCTGCTGCCGCCTGAGGTCGTCCTGACCGTGGTCTCGGTCCGCAAGAACCTCCTGGCGACCTTCTCCGACGAGTTCGAGGTCGACCGTACATTCTCGGTCGATGCCGTCCTCTCGGGGCGCCGGGGCATCTTCGGGGTCAACGCCGCGCTGAAGAAGGGCAGCACCATCAACACGGTCCATTCCGCCGACGTCATCGTCGACAAGGTCGGAACGGACATGCAGGGCATCCTCGACGTGCTGATCATGCTCGCCCGGAAGAACGTGACCCTGGAGTCCGGCATTTGCAGCCTGCCGATGCCCCAGCACTACGCCGACCGGACGGCCGGGGCGATCAAGGACTTCATGGAGGGCGGCAACAGCCTCCGCACCTACCTCCGCGAGAACCGGGTCGACGAGATCAACGCGGCAGGCGGCATCGAGGCATACATCTATGCCACGATCCGGCGCTTCGTGGCCGAGACCGAGCACGGGTGGTCGTGGGCGGTTTAGTGACAGCCTCATGGGGTGGCGAGGTCACGTCGCCGCCCCTGGCAGCCTCCAGAGCAGAAGAGGGAGCATGGTTGACATGGGCGACATCGTCTCGGTCATGAAGGAAAGGGGACGGGTCAGGCGGCTGCTTACGGCCGTCTGGTCCGGCGCGGTGGCCATGTGCGCGTTCGCCAATGTGCACCTTGCGGCAGCGGTCCAGCGAGGGGAAGTCGACGGACTAAGCTCCATACCATCCGCCCTCACCCCGGCGCCCGGACCCATCCTCGTCATCTTGGGGGCCATCCTGGCATGGGCTGGGCTGTACGCCCTCGCTGCCTGGTGCAACAGGTTCGTCCCGCAAGTCGACGAATGGGAGAACGACGTCACGAACGACAGGCGGTTCCCGAGCTGGAACATGGTCGAGAGCCTGTCGAAATCGTTGGGCATCCCCTCACCGATCATCGTCCACGACCGCATGTCGTGGTACGAGGCCGCCGCTTTCAGGCTTCATGGCTTCCGGAAGATCAGCCTGTCACGGAACCTCCTGCTGGATGCAGACTACGACGAGATGGAGGCGGTGATCGCCCATGAGCTGAGCCACATCTACAGGAACGACCACCTGTTGCTGGGAGTGAACCAGGCATGTGTCGCTGGTTCCGTCGTCGCATTCGGTTGGGCGACGGTGGCTGCGGCAATGCATGTGGACGGCCTTGCAGGAATGGCCGTTGCCATGGCCTTGGGCGCGATGATCGCCTTCGCGGCAGTCCTGTGCATGTTCGCGGCGATGCGTTCGCAGGAATACACGGCAGACATGGATTCGGCGGCCATGACTGGAAACCCGGAGGCGCTCATGGACTACTTGGGATACTTGGGGAGGTTGGCACCATCCCGGTCGATGTCACCTTTTCGAACGCATCCTACCGCAGAGCAGCGAATAGCGGCCCTCCAAGTGTGGACGCGTCCGTCAACTCGCCAAGAGGCAATGGGTAGTCGATGAACGGCATCCGCTGAGGTGTCATCACCCGAGCCAGAACGGCTTCCTGGCTTCCCGCTCGACGTCCGCAGCCGACAGGCCGATGTCCCTAAGGATGTGCCCGTCGAGATTGCGCATGGCCTTCCGCTCCCGGGAGCGGTCCAACGCTGCCTCGAACGTCAGCAGGATATGCATCAGAAGTGAGATGCCGCGGTCGGCCGTGCGGGTAGCGGCATCGGCAGTGGTGGAAAGCCGCAGATCGGCTGAGGCATGGATGCAGTCGCAGGTGGCGGTAGTCATGAAAAAGTCCTCGTAACGCATTGAACCTACGAGGACTCTGTGGGTGCGGCGGCCGCCGTTCAAACGCGAAGTTCTTCGGCTGTGCCCAAGAAAATCTACGGTTAAGCTTACCTCGGGGCTGGAGCGCCCTCGAGTTCGGTGCCGTATGCCCCTTCCAGGACATTCCAAGCTTCGGTGCTGACGGTGAGCTTGTATCTTTGATCCGGGGTCATGATCTCCCACGCCGCGCGGAGCAGGTCCTGGAGGTCGCCGACCTCATGGTCGGGATGGCTGTCCTCGCCGTGCTTCTTGGCGGCCGTGATGAAATCCTCGAGGTCTCTTTTGGCGTAGTCGGACACTGTGCCTCTCCGTGGTTGTGCCCCTCCTTGGTAGCTGAGGGTGATGAAAGACCCAAGTGGGCAAGAGGCTGGGGCTGCCCGGGAGAGAGGTGGTGCCCAAATAACTCGCGTCAGTCGAGCCAGTCGAAGTGCCACCATTTCTCGTCTTTGGCTTCGGAAGGCTGGTGCTCGAGGCCTTTGTCCACGTTCCGGAACACGGCCACGTTGACGGCGAGCGCTATGGCTCCCAAGGGGAGAGCTCCCCAGATGCCGTGATAGATCCACCCGACCAAGGCTGCTGCCACCGTGCCGAAGATGGCCACTATCCAGCGAACATAAGGAATGAAGGACAGGACAAGGATTCCAACGGCACCGAAAACGCAGCCAAGCCAGGATTGCGTGAAGAGACCGAGCACGATCGCGCCTGCAATCATCTCGATGAGAAGCACCAGGATGTACCAACAGATCGGGTCGGCGAGCATGCTTATCTTGAATATGTTGTCGCTTGTACCGAGTATGTCGTCGCTTCTCCCGAACAGGTCGCGCATGGTGTCCCCTCCCCGCCGTGTGGGACCTTTGCGGGTCCGTTGGCATGGACTCAACGATGAGGTGTTTCAGGCCGGCTGCAACAGGCGGCGTCCATTCAGGCCCCCAGGAGTCCCGAGGGGGAAAGGGCTATGCCCAGTAACAGACGGTATAGGCTACTTGCGCCGGTCTATGACCGATCATCCCTTATTACAGGAAACACAATGCTTTCGGGGTCTCTGATGGAACTTGGTGCCCGTCCGTTTCAATTCGCCATAGTAAGCGTTGTCGCGCTCCTGTCCCAAGGGCATGTGTATTCCGCTGTAGCGCACCCAGGCGGTCTCGACGGGGCGGGTTGCCATCATGTTCGTAGAACCGGAGAGTACCATTGTCACTCGGGAGGCGGGAGCTGGGGATTGCCATCTGGCGGATCGGGAGGGTTCCCGACCCATTCAGATCCACGTCCGCAGGATAACGAACGTCAGTTCGGGCCGCCCGGTCCGAATCCTCATGCCGGGTCTCAGACAAAGGAAAACCCCTTTGTCGACAGGGTTCCTCCTCCTGGTGGCCCACAACAATCTCAAGGAATGCCGATTTGGGAATGCAGAGACATCGTCCGCAACAATCCGGAATGGCCGAAGCATCCAGAGATGGTGGAGTTCATGAAGAGGTGTAATGTCTACCCGCCCCGGCCTCGCCCATATTAGGGGCGGAACGTGACGACGCTTGGTGGCTACTTGTCTACCGTCGCGATATAGGCCTTGCCCACTGCGGCCTGAGCCTGGTTCGGGAAAAGAGCAAGATATCTCATGGCAAAATCAAACTCGCGGTCCTTCTCGCTTAGCCTTTTGACCTGTTCCAGCCTCCTTTCCTGCCATAGGAATGCACCTCCAATGGCGCTTCGCGACGGGTTGGGAAAGTTGGCTAGGTAGTTCATGCTGAGACGGAATTTGTTACACGTTTCCGTTGTTTCTCCGAGACAACGTGCCGCCATCTTCGCGGACATGATGACCGGATCTTCCGCACGTGCCTCTCCAGAGGCGGCCACGAATCCCCCGATCAGAGCAGTGAGGATCGCAATGGATGTCGTGTGCCGTCCAAGTTTACGCATGATGTCTCCTCCTGCATGCCTAAGCGGCACTTTTCGGCGGACCTGAACATCAGGAGGAACCTCCTCGTGCAAGCCGAATCGGATACTCCGAGGGGTAGAGTGCCGGCGCAACAAGGATAATTGCGGTAGGGGAACGATGCCGGACCAAGAGTTGGCCCGGTACCATCTGCGGGGGGTCAGGCAGCTTCTGAGATGACCTCATCGTCTGTGTCTTCTGGAAGGGTCTGCTGCGACAGCCATGCTTGGGCGGCTTCGTCGCTCTTGGAGATGCGGTCCTCAATGGCGAGGGTCTCCTTGTACTGGCGGGCCTCGGCAGCCATAGTCCAGTGCACTTCGTTGAGTCCCATCTCGTCGACCACGGACCTGATGTCGGTAAGGTCGAGGCGGAAGAACTCCTTCCGAGGATTGACCTTGTTGACCTGCTTCATGGCGAAGCGCTTGTGCAGCTCCCGTTCCAGCCCTGGGGCATCGGTCGAGTAGATCATTCCGTGCACGTCGAACTCGAACGGGACGCTGGCGTCGCCGAGCTCCTTGACCCTGTCGAGCGGTTCCAAGCGGCGGGTCATACCGATCTTGTAGACGTCTTCGCCGAAGGAGCCGACGTTTGAGATGACGTAGACGTGCCCGGTTTTGGTCTGCTGGGCCATGGAGAGTGCCCGCTGGCTCTTCGCCTCGGCTGCCGCCAGCTTCTCCTCCATCTCCTTGATCCGGGCCTCGAAGGACAGGCGCTGGGCCTCGCCGGCCTCTGCGGCCTCGGCACGGGCCTTATCGAGAGCCTTCTTGATGGCTTCCTCTTCCTTGCCGGCCTGCTTGATCGCCGCCTCATACTCGCGCCTGGCTTTCTCCTCCTCGCGAATCCGTTCCTTGATCCGGCGCTGCTCCTCCTTGTCGAGTTCCTTGATCTCGTGGAGGGTGCAGGCCGCGCGAAGTTCCTCCAGCCTCAGCGCGAGGAAGTCCTTGGCGACCTTGGCGTCCTTGAATGCTCGACCGTTGACGTTCACGAGCTCGGCTGCGTCCTTGATCTCCTGGGCAAGCTTCCCGTAGTTGTCGCTCTTCACTCTGGAGAGGATCGAATCGACTTTGCCGTTGAAGGCATCGGTCACGAACTGGATGGCAGTCTCCTTCCTGTAGGGTTCGACATAGCCGCAGGTCGCCGCGTGGCCGTTCCGGATTGACTTCTGGATCTTGGAACGAACCCTCTTGAGGTCTTCGGCGGCGGCCGTGTGGTCGTATTCCTCGGCCAGTCCGGAAAGCAGGTCCCGGCCAGGGATGAGGTACTGGTTGCCGTACCCGCTGATCTTGTTCTCGAGAGCTAGGACCATCCGTCCCAGTTCATCGGCGTTTTCCTGGGCGCGGAGGGCAGTTCCGGCGATGCGTTGGGCCTCGTCATTGGCGTTCCTGATGATGGATTCCGCCTCGCGCTTGGCGCCCCCGACCCACTGTTCGGCCACGACATCAGTCTTCTCGGTGATGTCCTTCAGCTTCTGCTTCTGGGCCTGAATTTCCGCCTTAACGGACTCAAGCTCCAGTTCTGACCCATCGAGGATGGAAATGGCCTGCTGCCTCGCTACCTCGAGTATCTCCCTCGCTTGGGACTCGGCCCCGGATATGTATTCCCGCGACCAGTGCTCGGCCATTCGCTGTTCGTCCGCGGCGAATTCCTTGGCTTGTGCATGGATTCGATCCGCCTCCTGCCTTGCTGTGGCGATGATTTTGTCAGCCTCTTCGGCCGCGTTCTGGACTGCGGTAAAGGGCTTAAGAGTCTCAACTTCCTTCTTCAGCAGGCCGATTTGAGCGTCACGGGCCTTAACGGTTCCGCTGAAGCGTTCCAGCGCCTCCCGGGCCGACCGGAGACGCAACCAAAGGTACGCGGATCCTGCGCCGCAGGGCGCCACCACTAGCAGGACGATCAGGAGAATGGCGACTACAGCTTCCACGGTGACCTCACGGATTTCGCGTGTCCCGACGGCACGCCTGTCCGTTCAACGGTGATGGAATTCGCGCCGGCTTCAACGCCATGACAGGGCGGCTGACCTCCTGGCATTGCGCCGGCCCCTACCCCGTCGTCCCCTGAGGGAGTCCTTCCGCACGTGCGGAGCCTCAGGGGAACCCGATGACCTGGCTTTTCGCGTTCCTGTTCCTGCTGATCGTTGCCGTCCCCTTACTGAGGCTCCTGATCCCCAGGAAGTCCCGAGCTGAGATTAAGGGCGCCGAGGGGGAGCGTCGGGTGGCGAAGGAGATCGCGAGGGTCGGATTCACTGCGGTCCACGACATCTACCTGCCCTCGAAACACGGGACCACCCAGATCGACCACGTGGCTAGGATCGGCAATGCGATCGTCGTTATCGAGACGAAGAACTATGCCGGGGCCGTATACGGCACCCCAAAGGACCGGGACTGGCGGCAGACTTTCCGTAAGGGCCAGAGTTCGTCATTCCTGAACCCGCTGCACCAGAACAAGGGACACGCCGAGGCTGTGCGGGCTGTCGTAGGCCCCGAGGCTGACGTCCGTAGCCTCGTGGTGTTCGCGGGCGATGCGAAGTTCCCTAAGGGGGTGCCGGAGGGGGTCGTGCGGCTTCCCGACTTGGCTCAAAGGTTGCGCGAGATCATGGTCGATGCCGGAAGAGTTGGCACCGTGCACGGCCCATGGGACCGTCTCATGATGGTAATTGACGAGACGGACCGCCGCCAGGCGAAGGTGGACCATGCCGGCACGCTGGACCGCAGGGTTCCCGGGAGGAAGCCGAAGGCGAAGAAGGACTCACCCAAGGAACGGATTGAGCCGACCTTCTGAGGTTCAAGAGGGCGATGCCCGGCAACAGACCTTATCGGGTATACAGTTCTGACAGCCACTTATCGGGGCAAAGCAGAAAGGGGCGGAACTGAGTGTTCCGCCCCTTCATTTCCCTTACCAGTTCCAGGTCTGCCCTTCCCTGTCGCGCCATGCGGACAGCCCCTTGACCATTCCAGAGCAGACGGAGGCCGCTCCAGACGGTGACGACATCTCCAGTTCCTTGAGAACGCGCCAATGACCGTCATCGGTCTGTTCCACGGCGTCCGAGGAGAAGATTTTGGCCCTCTGGTCAGCGTAGGTGGATACGAGGGAGGGGTTCTCAACTCCAAGGATGATCGACCCAGGGAGGATCACCACCGAGCCATCGCGAAGCGTGGCATAGGCGGACAATCCATGGCTCTGGCAACGCATGTCGGCACCCTCAAGCCACTCCTCCTCTGCCTCCTCTTCGTCGTCCTCGACGACATGCTCGGAAGCCTTGGTCACGGGCTTGCCGATGTCGAGTTCGACTTGCTCGAACAGGAAAGAGCTCCGTTCGGCGAAGAAAGCCTCGAAGTCGTTGTTGCGGAGGTGGACCGGGTTTACGCCATGGCTCCGCAGGATTTCATCCATCCGGTCCGAGGAGATGTTGGCGGAAGCTTCCAGCGCTGCGATGTACTCACTCGGGGCGGTGCCCCCCATCCGCTGGTTCGTCTTGGCCGACATGGGGGTCTTGTTGACGATGCTGTCCCACCGCTCGATCGGGATGCCTGCCGCTTTGCACCATTTCACAGGGAAGATGTGATGGAGGTCGTAGCGGTCCTCCGCGTAGATATGGCCGTGGACAGAGTCGCCGGTTCCGAAGTCGAGAGCCCCGCTCCGGATCATGCGAGTACCGAGCGCGCTCTGAATGTATCCAGCGCTCCGCTTTGTGGCCTTGACGACCTTTGTATCGATGACGAAGGCATCCGCAAGGCTGCGTGGTTCCTTACCGCCCTCAGTGAGCCAGCGGACCACGTCGGGGACGTCTGTCGCCATGGCCATGTCCGAGCCGACCGCGTAGGCGTTTGTGTAGATGACCGACCAGAGCCAGCGGGAGATTGCCGAGATCACGTCGTGTTCCTCGGCCTTGCGTCCGAGGTGGCCTAGGATGGCGGCGAGGGCAACGACCGTGTGCATTGGGGGAAGATCGCGTGGGGAGAAGATTTTCTCGCGCAACATAAAGCGGTGGGCGGCGATGAATCCCTTGGTCGCCGTCTCCCGGAACTCGAGATAGCTGTTCAGGCTCAGACTGAGGATGTCCTTGCGCTGGGTGCCCAGCACGTTCCAGCCCTGGGCCAGCCCGTCGAGCATGCTGATGGATTGAAGGAACTGCTTCGCCGACATCTGCTCGAGCATGCCCTTCGTCTGTTCCTTGATCCTGGCGTAGCGGCCGATCCCGGCCCCTCCCATCCAGTCTTCGCGGAGGTTGAAGCCGCGGCCGGCGTACTGAGCGATCAGGAGGTCGAACGCGTCCAGGGGGACACCCTTGGAGTTCAGCTTCTCGTAGACGCGGCAGATGCCCTCCACAGTCATGCCCCGGCGGAGCGTGATGACGGGCAGCATGCAGTTCGTGAACGAGCTCAGGACGCTCTGCTGGAAGTCGGTCAGTACGCCCTGGGCGGTCCAACGGGCATCGCTTGGCTGCTCGTTCCAGTAAGCGTTGAAACCGTTCTGCCATTCCCTGATGTTGAACGTCATGTTCAACGGGAAGACGTGGTTCTGGTACTGGTACGAGGACTCCGTGTAGGGGGGCAGGGTTTTCTTGATGATCTTGCCATTCTTGTCGACGCCGACCGATATGATCGCCTCGCTGATTGGGATGTCGGCCGAGATCGCCTTCTTCATGTCGATGTAGTACAGGCGGTAGTTGTCCTTCCGGTCGGACTGGATGCGGACCGGGGCGTCGCCCATGAGCATCTGGTAGAGGGAGGTCAGGCGCTGCTGGCCGTCCATGATGAGGTGCAGCGGGTTGGGGTTGTCGGCCGCCGTGCTCTCGGATCCCTCGACGCAGCGGTGCTCGAACTTCGTCTCGCCTCCAACTTCAAGGAACATGACGGCGCCGATCGGATGACCCTCGGCAATGGACTCGGCCAGGCTGCAAATGTTGTTGTCAGGCCACTTCCAGTTCCGCTGGAAGTTGGGGAGCTTAAGACGGCCGGAGTGAATGTCCTCCAGGGCACCCTTGAGCAGCATCTTCCCTGAATCGAAGACGTCCGTCGTCGCTGAACGCCTAGTTTGCCCGCTGCTCATGTGCCCTCTCTGTCCATCTAAGCTTTTAGATCGTCCAATGATGCCGTCGAGCAAATCCTTTTTGTCAAGGATTCAAAACCGCCGATCAAATCGAGTCCTTCTAATGCTTCCTGTCCGGATCCGTTTGCCGACGACTTCCATAGGGCTCACCATGAGGGTGGTTTCACCGACAATGGACCGATTACATGCACGTCCTCGTTCTTGGCGGATACGGCCTAATTGGATTGCCGACTGTCCTGAAGTCCATATCGGCCGGACACCGGGTTACGGCCTTGGGCCGCTCAGCCATGGCAGCCCGCAACTCCGTACCAGAGGTTGCTTGGATCGAGCAGGATATCTCCCGCCTGAGGAAGCCGGAGGACTGGCTGTTCCTCCTGTCCGGCATCGATGCCGTGGTGAACTGCTCCGGCGCCCTACAGGACAGCTCCCGGGACAACCTCCAAGCTCTCCAATCCGATGCCATGAAGGCTCTCTTCGAAGCCTGCCGGATTGCCGGAGTCCGACGGGTCGTTCAGGTGTCGGCCGCAGGCGTGTCACCGGACGCCGATACCGCCTTCTTCAGGACCAAGGCTGATGCCGATGCGGCGCTCATGTCCTCTGATCTTGACTGGGTGATCCTCCGACCGGGTCTGGTGATCTCGCCTATGGCCTATGGCGGTACCGCCCTCCTCCGGGGACTGGCATCTTTCCCGTTCGTGCTGCCGATTGTTACGGGCACGAAGCCGATCCAGACAGTCAGCGTCGACGATGTGGCGGATGCCATCGTGGCGGCAGTTGAGGGGAAGGTCACCACTAGGCGCTCATACGATCTCGTTGAGGAGCAATCCCACTCCCTGCCTGACCTCGTGAAGACCTTCAGGCGGTGGCAGGGGCATCCAGATGCCAGTGTGATCCCTGTCCCCGGCTGGGCTGGCCTTATTATGTCCCGAGCTGGCAACGCCCTGAGCCATCTGGGGTGGCGCCCACCCCTTAGGACGACAGCGATCCGGCAGCTCGAGGACGGGGTCCAAGGAGACCCAGGGGCCTGGACACTGGAACGGGGCCAGCCTCTGCCCAGCCTCCACGAGACCCTGAGGCGGTACCCGGCAACTGTTCAGGAACGATGGTTCGCACGGATGTGGCTCCTGAAGTCTGCTATCATCGCCACCCTCAGTCTGTTCTGGCTTGCCTCTGGGTTGATCGGACTTCTGGACATGGATGCGGCTGCCAGAGTCCTGTCGGATCGCAGCTTCGACCACGGGATAGCGAGGCTCTTCGTGTTTGGCGGCTCCGTCGTCGACATCGCCCTCGGCGTCGCAATCCTGATCCGGTCCCGGCACAGGGTGGCGGCCGTCGGAATGGTTCTGACGACACTGGGCTACCTAGCAGCCGGGACGGCATTCACCCCTGACCTGTGGCTCGATCCCATGGGGGCGTTCGTGAAGACTATTCCCGGAGCGGTCCTAGCCTTCGTGGCGCTCGCGATCTCGGAGGAGCGGTGATGGAGCTCGTCGACATCCTCCGCTGGCTCCACGTGGTCGGCGCCACGGTCCTGCTCGGCACCGGAGCTGGGATTGCCTTCTTCATGCTGATCGCGCACAGGACGGGCGATACCAAGCTGATCGCTCACGTCGCCGGGACGGTCGTGCTGGCTGACCTCGTGTTCACGGCCACTGCCGTGATCGCGCAGCCTATCACCGGGGCGTGGCTGGCTCACGTGATAGGATGGTCCCTGACAGAGGGGTGGATCGCCCTCTCCCTAGGGCTGTACGTGCTCACCGGGGCGTTCTGGCTGCCCGTGGTATGGATCCAGCTCCGCATGCGCGATCTCGCCCAAGCGGCCGCCGTCGACGGGGCACCGCTTCCGGAGCGGTACTATCGGCTGTTTAGGATTTGGTTCGCCTGCGGGTTTCCTGCATTCTTCGCCGTGATGGGGGTCGTTTGGCTGATGCTTACGAAACCGTCAATGAAATTCCCCTGACGACCAGTCCAACTGCTCGTCCCAGTCTGGTTCCGGGAAGTCAATGAGACTGGGGCACGTGGGAGTTCTCCCGTGCGAAATCGATAGTAGGGCTGAGAAGACCCTCTCTCCATGGCCAGGGGCGAACCTCCTGGCTGTTCCACCGATTTGGCCGCGACTTGGAACCTGTGTCCCGTGGTTTGAAGACATTGTCGGGAGAAAATCAAATCTTCTATATGGAATTGCCCTGTCGAGTGTCAGCGCCACTTCTACGTCGATGGGGAAACGGAGTGGGTACTCATCTCCCGACCAAATTCCTTTCCCCCCTTCTCGCAACGATCCCTTCACCCGGAAGGCCCCCACAAACGAGCTGGTCGGGGACGAAACGTAACAAAGCAAAACATCACCCAAGCTAACTTTCGCTAGAGCGTTCCTGGCCCCTTCCGGGAAACCAGCCTCCAAATTCGAACTCGCCACAAGCCATTCCTTCCAGGTCTTCGCTGTAAAGAGGGCCGTCCAAAAATGGGCCATGATCACGTGCCTAACGCTGCTGATGGGCCGACGGGCGGCCGCCATGCTACATGTATGAATCCTGTGTCGCACAACTAGCCGGCACAACAGCCAGATTCCCGTCACGCCAGCACGGCGGCAACTCGAAACCTGAGTGGCGCCAATCTTTCCCACGACCAGCCTTGTTTGAGCCGGTGATCATTTGGCCATCCAATAGTGACCGTGGCTACGTGAGAGGTTGCTTCGCGCAATGGAAAACGGTCTGGATGGGAACGGCAGTGACACTTCGGGCGCTGGCCAGTTGGAATTGGACTTCTCCAGCAGGCCGCAGGCGTTAGCAGCGGAAGAGATAATGTTCGCCGCTTTGGCCACACAGATGCTCGGCTCCCTCGGAGGGGCGTCCGAGGAGCACATAGTAGGTGAATTTTCAGCCCTAGATACTGGCGTTGATGGTATTGTGGTCTACACTCCAACCATTGTTCCCATTGTGGATGCTAGTGTATGCGGCGTGCCAATTTACAAGCGCGATCTGAACGCAATGTTCTCTGCAACAGGTGAAGTATACACTGGAGAGGTGCCGCAGATATGCCTCGAATGGCCGAAGCCATCCCTGGATGATATCTTGGCTTTGAGCGAGGACACCAGGAAGATTCTCGGCAGAAGTGCCTGTGCCGGTGTGATCAAGAGAGATGCAACACGCGGAAGACCACTTCCGAATGAGATTATGGATGTGCTTATGAGTCAGATGTCGCAAGAGGAAAATCGATGAGAATGATCAGCCTTTGCGACGGTATCGGAAGCGCACATCTGGCCGCCAGAGTAGCAGGGTGGACCTCAGTGGCGTCATCGGAGATCGACGTCAACTGCCAGACGGTGGTCACCCATCACTACCCGGCCATTACTCATCTTGGCGATATGCTTTCGGACCAGATTGTAGGCGAAGCAAGGGAGATTGCGCCAGACGTCATCGTCGCGAGCACTCCATGCCAAGCATTTTCGACCATAGGGCTGCGTCAGTCTCTCCAGGACGAGCGAGGTAACCTTACACTAGCTCTTGTGCGGATTGTCGAGGCCGCCAATCCCAAGTGGTTGATTTGGGAGAATGTCCCAGGAGTCCTTACAACATCCGACAACGCGTTCGGCCACTTCATTGGGGGTCTGCTTGGCCTCGACGAACCCTGCACAATTGGTCAGAGGTCGTGGCCGGAAATCGGTTTCGTGCGTCATGGTAGCCGCAGAGTCGCATGGCGGGTGCTCGACTCACAGGGATTCGTTCCGCAGAAAAGGCGCCGAGTGTTTGTGGTGATGGGGCTGGATGGAAGGGATCCATGTCCAGTCCTGTTCGAGACCGTTCGGCAGTCGACCACTCCCCTGGCGATTCAAGGTTGGATCACAGCGCACGCCGATCGAAGCAATAGCCTCTCGTTCGATTGGCAGGCTGCGGGCGCGGGGAACGACGCCTCGTTTAAGGGAAAGTCGCGTCGATGGATAGTGCGGCCCAGGGGAACCACTGGTACAATCGCAACCACGCGAACCGACGCCGTCCTTTATAGGGGGCGCATCACGAAACTCTCCCCCAAGGATTCGCTCAGGCTAATGGGATTCCCGGAAGACTACTTGGACATCTCAACGAAGCGGATATCTACGAACGAAACGGTGAAGCAGAAGATGTGCGGGAACACTATTGTGACGTTTCTGCTGGCATGGATCTTCACTCGGATTACGCGCGCCGAAGCCCATTACCGAGTTGAGGCGAGCCAGCCCGGCGGTTGAGCCTGTAGGTGAGTGCCGGCAATTGACTCGGGTCATCCTGGGGCAATTCAATGACAATGGGGCAATGGGGGTTCATCACGGTGGTCGGGCACTTCGGATTCCAGGCAGGCGGCACGTTCAAGCCTTTTTATAGTGCTGAGGACGACAAGCTGAGCGAATTCATGCGGCACATTGCTGAAGGGCAATATAAGCTGCCTAATTTTCAGCGGCAGTGGGTTTGGGAAGACCAACAGGTCCAGAAGCTGATCTCCAGTGTCTGCGCGGGTGAGCCAATAGGGTCGCTCATGTTAATGAAGAGGGGAGCTACTGACTTCGGTTTTCGGCCGTTCTACGGGGCCGACGACGCCCCAGGAGAACCCTCTCATTTGGTAATGGATGGTCAGCAGAGGCTTACTGCGCTTTTCAACGTCTTTTTTCAACATAACCCGTTTGAAGTGCGCGAGAAGAGCAAGCGTGCACTGAGGAAGTATTATATCAACCTTGAGGCCCTAGCTCGTGACCCGGACAATATCATCGACTCCATTGTCTCGGTTCGTTTCAACTCGGAAGGAAAACAGCAAGGGACATACAAATTAAACATCAACTATGCCGACAATGAGCATGTCATAGAGAACAAGATAATTCCCCTAAGCACATGCTTCGAACTTACCTCCTATGACGTAGCGTATACCGCCAGATGGCTCGGCGATGCGATCGCCATGAAGTGCCTTTCTGACTTCAAAGCATCAGTGATCCAACGCCTTAACAACGCTGAAATCCCGTATATCGAAATGAAAGGGAACGCAGACCTTAAGCTCATTGCACGCGTCTACGAAAAGATGAACTCAACGGGAACGGCCCTTGAACCTTTCGACTTGTTAATTGCTCGTTTCGCATCACAGAACGTCGATCTGCATGGTGGTTGGTTCGGGACGAAGTCCGCTCAAGGTGCTTCCGTCCGGATCAACCGTGCTGTCGGTGATCTTGTTGGGAAAGTGGTCGCGAACCAGTACCTTCAATCCGTCCGGCACTACATGAACCTTGAGAAGGGATCTGCCGAGTCGGGTGTGACCGGGATGCAGTTGCTAGAGATCGGATCGGATGACTACGCTAGGATATCAGAGCGCGTGGTGGTTGGTTATGAGTTGCTGAAGGACTTTCTGAATAGCATAAATGTGCTTGTCAAGAGAGACTCCCCTCCATCTCACTACATCACTGCGATCGCAGCTATCTTAGGAAAGTTACAGAGTGATCCGCGCTCCCATCGTCTCCGGGAGTGCATAACCAAGTGGATCAACATTACCTCGAACTCTGATAGATCCCATGGCAGCGACGCCACGTTCGCTTCAGACGTCGTTGAAGTGGCAAAATGGGTTGAGGATTCGAGTTTCTCCCCCACGTTCCTCAAGCACGTTTCCGTCATGGAATCGAGCGTGGCAAACGTTCGATCAAGCCGTTTCCTGACGGCATTGATGATTTCGAAGCATGCCCGCGACTTCGCCTTGAATGAAGAGGTGTCGAACAGGACATACGTTTCTAGGAACTATGATACCCATCACATATTTCCAGCGAAGTGGTGTCAGCGGGAGGGCATTCCAAAGAAGCTTTACGATAGCATCTACAACAAGACCCCACTCGCTCCTCGCACAAACCGCGAGATGATCAGTGATCGGCCTCCGAGCATTTATACTGCTCAGATCGAGGCTTCTGAGGGAATCAATCGCGACACGATGGATGATATTCTCCGCTCGTGTTTGATTGATCCGGTTTCCTTCCGCTCTGACGACTTCTATTCATTCATTGCAAGACGTCGGCAGAGCATGCTGGAGTGCATGAAGGAAGCCTTCTTGGGAACTTTCGTTGAAGAAGAGTCTTTCCTCGGCGAGCGTCCTAAGCGTGCTGTCGTCCCGAGTTATAGGGACGTACTAGATGACGTGGAGATGGTAATATCACAGAGCACGTCAAGCCTGCCACCTGAGGAGCTTCTTGACAGAGTTCATGAGAAGCTAATCGAGAACAGCATAATGCCGTTGTCCTCGATTGATGACGCTAAATCCATCGATGCCCTTGCGAGGAGGGTTGACTTCGCGCGGAAGTTGCTTGCGAAGGAGAAGAAGATTTCTGTCTACCGTGGAGTGATCAAGCGCAACGCTAACCCGACCGAAATCGTCGACGCTCACGTGGTCGCTCCTGCATCCAACGGTGGATACGAGACTGTACCGCCTCTCCGCGTGCTGACCACAGTTACCCTCAGGATTCTCCGCGAGGCCCCAGCCGACCTACTCACCGTTTCCGAAATTGAGGAGGAGATAGTTAATCGACTCCAGTTAACAGAAGCAGTCAGGGCAATTCCACACAAGGATCCGCTTCGGCCCCAAGCAGAGTACCAATACCAAGCTGCATGGGCCCGGACTACCCTTAGGAACGCGGGACTAATTTCCAATCCTGAAAAGAACTGTTGGCGTGCTGTTCCCAGTGCCGGCAGCGGTGACGCCGAGGCGGATGTAGCCTATGCGTTCGTGGTGAAGAGAATGTACGAAACCTTCACCTTCGATAAGGCCGGAATTGAGTTGGGGTCCGTTCTGGAATTTGCTGCGGATAATAGCTTCAAAGCGGTTGTCAGCGGGCCAAAGACTGTGTCCTTCGAGGGAGCTGAACTGCCGCTGGCCAAGGCTGCATGGATTTGTCGAAAGAAGCTTGGACTCAGCGCACCGATAGCGGCGGGCCATTTGGACTGGCACTGGAATGGGAAGCCGTTGATCTCGATTTCTGGCTAGAGGAGACCTGGCGTCCGATGCCGCTAGGCGTGTCGATGCCAGGTCGTTTGTTTTTGGCAAAGGGCAGGCCTTAAGCAGTGCCATGTGTCATTAAGTGGAACCTTCGGGAAGGTGCAGAGGTCGGGTATGGGAGCGAGCGAGCTGGCTGAGATCAAAAGGGTTGCGGCGCTCAGCCTCGAGTCCTTGAAGGAAGCTGTATACAACTATGTCGACTCGCGTCCTCATGGGGCGCGTAACGTCGATGTCGCCACGGAGCTGGGGCTGAAAAGCTACAGGGGTAGGCCGGACACTCAGCGTAATATGCTCAGCCAGACCATATTATGGATGCTTGAAAACGAAGGACGGGTCATGCAGAAGCCTGTTTCTGCTGACAGCAAGAAAATGGTCTGGGTCGTGAGGGGGCGGGTTCCTGCGGCTGGGTCGGAAACAGATGTCGAGCTTGGCTCTTGCGCTGGGAAGGACATCTGGTGCGGTGCTGATTCCCCCGAGAAGGGCGATGAACCTCAAGTCGAGGATGCTGTTGCATGTAAGTTCGTTGTGATGACCGAGGATGCTTTGGCTTCTTGCGGAGAGGAATGGCGAGATGTGTTGCTTGTTGCGATGCCGTCACCTCACGTTCCTCTTCCCGCCAGTGAGTTCTTCGCTATGGACAATCCAAAGGGGTTTTACCCGGTCTATGCCGGAAGTGGCATCCTGTACGTTCTGAGGCGGGCAGACACAGGCGAAGAGCTGGATTTTACGCTTTACGGATGGGATGTCAGAGACGCTTAGAGCGGACGCTATTGGCGTTGTGAGATATCAGGACACGCCCGTGGTGGAATCAGTGAAAGGGCGCCTGGTGTCATCTTACGCACGCCAGCCGGCACTCGCCTCAGGTGATCGACCCTTCCTCGTTACCCTGAAGCACTAGGGATGCAGCCATGGAAGGCATTATCGCCGTCGTCATCCTGCTCATCTGCGTCCTGATCTACATCCTCCGGGACGTAATCGTGAAGTCCCAGAATCATCGGAACCATTTCCCGATTCTCCCCTCATCTTGGGCTGGACCCTCGAGGTCTGGGTCGTCTGCCTTGCGCGGGCATTCGTGGACCAAGGACCGATGAAGGTTGACCCTGCCGGATCCGACGAAGGCGCCGTTGCTCATTGCATCCATCGGCGCCAGCATGTCCCCACCAGACAATGGAGGGGGATTGGCCATGCCGCTTTTTGATGTGCGTTTCGAGGATGTTGCCTTTCTGGCCGACGCCGAGAACAACGATATCGAGCTGTCCGAGCAGGAGCTGCTCGGTTTTACGGAAACCTGTCTCAAGGAAGGCACCTTCCCGGAAGGCGTCGTCGGGGTCGTGAAGGCGTACATCACACCGGACGACAGCGTTTATGAGGACGGCGTGGACGAGGAAGGCGACTGCAAGGTCTTCTGCTCGATCACCCTCAGGGTAGAGGCCGAGGACGCGGACGAGGCTGCCTACATGGACCCTCCGGAAGACCTCCTGACCAAGATCGCTGACATGATCAGCACGGACCTCGATCTCGAGAGGGATTGGGAGAACGTCGATTATGACCCGGCCGAGACAAACGAGCCGACCCCGGCCTGATCAGAGCGGTCTCTCACAAACAAGGGCGGCTCCGGCCGCCCTTTCCATTCCCAACTACCTTGTCCCCAAGCTGAGGGGCTGCTCTTGGGATGGAACGACCTCGGCAGACGGACTGCGCCCAACGATCCTGACTTTGGCGGGGTCGAGGACGACGATGACATCCGCGCTGTACTCGACGACGAACTCATCGCCGCTCTTCGACAGCTCGCCCTCTCCGGCCGCCGGGATCAGGATGTGATCGCACCCGCGCCTGAGCGCAGCTTCCCTCAGGCCCCGGAACGGGCAGGGCTCCCCGTCGAACTCACCGCCGTTCACCCTGTCGACGAGGTCCACCCAATCCTGGACGGGCACGACCATCGGCTTGGCCACATCCACTTCGCAGGTGACGACATGTGCGCCCTCAAGCCACGGCTCTTCGTCGTACCGATAGGGATCGCGCAGGAGGCGATCCATTCCCGACCTTCCCTCTTCGCACGCCTGCTCCCAGACATGGGACTCCAATGTGAAGGTGGTCGCGACCTTGGGGCAGGCCGAGAGGAAGATGCCGATCCGACCCGCGACGTGCCCTTGCCCCGCGCCCTGCCCTGTCCGCCCGAGCTCGAACTGCTCGAAATCCTCAGTGGTCCCGTGGTAGGCGGTGAGGGTCATGCTCGTAGCCTCAGCGACGCCGCCACACGGCAGGGCGCGGCATGATCTCGTCGGACGGGGTCCGCTCCACAATGCGGATACGCTCCGGGTCGAGGACGATGATGTTGTCGGCGTCGTACTCGACCGCGAAGTCCCCTCCCCAAGCGTTCGTTTCGCCAGGCTTGGCCGCCGGGATGATGATGTGGTCGTAGCCTCCCTTCAGCGCCTTCTCTCGGATTTGCTCGAAGGGGCAAGGCTCGTCATCGAACTCGCCGTCCAGCGACCTGTCGATCAGGTCGCACCATTCCGTCACCGGGAAGATCAACGGCCGGGACACTGCCAGCTCGCAGGTGAGCACCTGCGCATCGTCCCGCCATGGCTCCCCGTCTAGGAAATAGGGGTTGCTGATCAGGACACGGCTGCCGCCGATGCGGTTGTATGCTTCGTCGTAGGTATCGCCCGTCACCGTGAAGGTGCTGGCGATCTTCGGGCAGGCCGAGAAGAAGATGCCGACCACGCCGGAGACATGCCCCTGTCCGATATTAGGTCCGGTTCGGCCGAGCTCGAAAAGCTCGAAGTATTCAGTCGTGCCGTGATAGGCGGTGATGGGCATGGTCGGGCCTCGGGATCGGTAGTCCCCCAAGAGGACCATCGCTCCCGGCAAGGGGCAACCTAATTGCCCCTGTCGCGGCAGACCGAGTACGGCCTACCGGCGAAGATTTGCCTCCGGCCCTCCTCGCCCATCGCCATACCACTGGCGTTCGGCGATTCCCTTGGTGCCGTAGGGGTCTGGATGGCGCAGGCTTGAAAATCACTTGTAAATTACGTGGAAACGAGGCTGCGCGTTGTTTCTGTTGCCACCAGCTCGGCCCAGATAAGGAATGGCCATGCCGCTATGCTTAAGCTGGCATGATGCACGAATCCTTGCGCCCTTGCGCCCAAGTCGGACTTATTTAATTCTTATCCCTACGGCTTCGAAGGCTCTCCTGACACCTTCATCCTGCGTCATACCTATTGCAAGGAGATCACTGGGTCGTGCTATTCAGCGATGTCAGATTTCAGGAACCTAACCAAAGGTACTCCGCGATTGGTCTCCGTGACGGTGATTTCAAGATATATGCTCTCCAGGATTCGACGAGCGGCAATGTCGTATATGTTGGGCAGACCCATACAACTCTTGATCACAGATTCAAGACTCACTTGTCCAACCCCACCTGCGCCTTGGCGGCAATAATAAATGTAATATATGCCAAGCAGGGCAAGTTAGTAATGAACCTTCTTAAAACATGCAGAAGCCAGAGCGAGACCAATTTGGCTGAGAAGCAATACATAGATGCGTTTTGGCAACTCGGCTGCCCGCTCGCAAACGATGATTATGTGGAGCGAAATGCGCTTGGATCAGTGTATAATCTGAGTGTACTGGAGATGTTGGATGAAGACGCAAAGACAAATGGATCATGCTCTGCAAAAGTGGTCGTACAAAAGCAGCACCTATACCTTGAGATTACACTCTCTACATCGATACAATCTGACAAACTTGCGGAAATGTGCGGCGGCATCGAGGCTCTTTTTGCCTTTCGAAGAGACTACCCATTGAGGTTTCCGACTCAGCGAAGGACTAGATTTGATCAGGACACGCGGAGGTACTACAGCTTATACCATTGGAAGCGCCACTGTTATATAGACCCATCGTTGCTATCCGGCGACCTGACGCTATCCAAGCTTCCAGATTGGATCAGTTCGCTGGAATCTAAGCGGATCCGCAAACTAATTCATATGCCCGACGATGATATCCGCAGGTTTGTAAGAGGAAGCATCGGCACCAAACGCACCAAGGCTTAAATACAAGCTGCCTCAAGGCTTGCCGCTCGGGTTTTGTCGTCTTGGATTGTCGTGGTTTGGGTAGGCTGGATCGCCGTTGGGAGATGCAGAGCATTTGCCAACACGATCGAGCAGCCGCTCATAGACGCTGCCGCCGACCTGAAGGATGCGACGGACAACTCCGTCGATAATGATCTGTACACTCGGCCGGAAGCCCTGATCCTCAAGTGGCGAAGGTATCCTCCTTGGACCAGTCATGGTCCTTTGCCCGATAGCTACCGTTACCGTGCACTGAGCTCCCCATCCCTCACCAAAGAGGGGTGTTAGGGCCGGGGTTCTCGGCAGACGACGCCCGCTCCTCCGTCGCAAGGATCACCTCGGGAAACTCGGGGAACGGAACCTCATCGAAGCCCTCCTCCCCTGCGAGGAGCGACATCCTCTCCCGGTGCAGCGGGAGTTCCATCCCCATCTTCCTCCGCTGCTTGTCACGGTCCGACGTCGCCCGTAGCCACTCCGATGTGGCATCGACAAGGTCAGCCGAGCAATCCGAAAGCCTGGCACGTGCGAACGCGCCTGGGTGGGATGCCAGGAAACGCCGTACGGCCTCAACGAGGATGCGGTTCCCGGCTTCCTGCGAGCAGCCGGCGTACTTCGCGTTCGCTACGGTTCCGTTGCGGCTGACGATGATGTCGGTGCCGCGGAACGAGCGCACCGCTGCCGACCCCGCCAAGTCGCTCCTCCGTTGCGTCGGCTTGACGACGATCTCCTCCTCGTTAGGCTGCGGGATAAGCAGGACGACGCCCAAGGTCGTGTCGCACGGATACTCCCGCAGCACCGCCAAATCCTCAGGCTCCTTGCGGGCAAGCCTTCTCCGCTCGGCGTCCGGCAACTCCGCCTTAATCCCCTCCAGCTCCTCGACGAGGTCCGCCCGCCTTGCCTCCGCCTCGACCGCCTTCTCCTCAGCGCCAATGAGGCCGGCGACCCTGATGGCGAGATTCGTCCTCATGCCCTTGAGCAGGTCCATCGTGAACAGCCTGCGGTTCTCCCTCAGCAGGACTGCGGCGATCTCATTGAGGACAGACGGGGTGCCGTAGCGGGTATCGGCGACCCAAGGGCCGCCCCGGTCCTCCCCGTCGATGAGGGCCTCGGTGGCAAAATCCAGGTTAAGGCTCAGGTTTCCATCTGAAGCGGTCCCATAAGGGCGCGAGTACAGCGAGCTTTCGCGACGCAGGGCGAGGTTCCTGTCCGCAATATCGACCTTGATCTCGAAGTTCTGCCATGCGGGGCGGTCCTCGCCTCCGATCTCGACCCTGACCAGGAAGCCGTCGATGTCCGACCACTTCAGGACAGCACGCCATGCTTCCCCGTCGGCAGTGATCCCCTCGTACCGGGAGATGACGCATCCAGGCACGTCCTCTTTGGCCCGTTGGCAGTCGAGATCGGTGCGGAAGTCCCGGCGGGACAGGTACTTCGGAGGCTCGCTATGCTCCCATCGGGCCCATGTCGCCGCAAGGGCTTTCCAGGTCGTTGTAAGGTCTTCGTCAGCCATGACCATCTCCCGAACCAGGCACCCCGTGCGGCAGAATCTTGCACTCCCCTGCTCTTGTCCAGCCTAGACGAGGATGCCGGTGCCGGGTCGTCGGGCTGCCCCCTGTCCGATGTCGCTGATAGCCGACACTGCCGCTCTCCCCGGGAGCCTCCTGCCGGCGATTGCCGTGAATGAATCCCTAGCCGCCCAATGGTCATGAGGCCGCTGCGATCGGAAGGAGTCACGAGGACTCCGACTGGCAGGGCGATTGACGGGAGGGGATGCCATGACGGCGTACACGACTTACGGACCGACAGGGGATGCCTACCTCGACGGGGTCATGAGCGGGTACAAGTGGGCGGTCGACAACCTCACCTACAGCTTCCCCACGGACGTGTCGTTCTACGGCCATGGCTATCCGCTCCCTGACGGCTTCAGCCCCCTGAGCGGCGCGCAGCAGGCGGCCGTCGCCTCAATCCTCGGCATGTTCTCCTCGGTGGCCAACCTCGGCTTCACCCAGGTCGAGGAGACGGCGTCGCAGCACGGAGACCTGCGCTTCGCCCAGTACAGCGGGAACAGCACCGCGTGGGCCTACTACCCTTCGTCTGCTCCTGAGGGCGGTGACTCCTGGTACAACAGCCACTCGGGCTCATACGCGAACCCGGTCAGGGGCAACTACGCCTTCATCACCTTCATGCACGAGATCGGGCACGCGCTGGGACTCGAGCACCCGCACGAGGGCGACATGCCCCTCGACAGGGATTCGATGGAATACACGGTGATGAGTTATCGCTCATTCGCTGGATCCACGGCACTCCGCTACTCCAATGACCAGTGGGGCTATGCGCAGTCGCTGATGATGAACGACATCGCGGCCCTCCAGCACATGTACGGGGCGAACTTCTCGGCCCAGGCCGGGCACACGACCTACAGGTGGAACCCCGAGACCGGGGAGATGTCCGTCGACGGTGCCGGGCAAGGTGCCCCGGTCTGGAACCGCGTCTTCCAGACGGTCTGGGACGGCGGCGGGAACGACACCTACGACTTCTCGAGCTACCACGCCGATCTCAAGGTGGACCTTCGGCCGGGCGAGTGGACGAAGACATCGCCCGAACAGCTCGCCGTCCTTGGATGGGAGGCCGACGGCTACAGGCGCGCACCCGGAAACGTCGCCAATGCCCTCCTCCACAACGGCGACCTGCGCTCGCTGATCGAGAACGCCGTCGGTGGCAAGGGCGACGACGTCCTCACGGGCAACCAGGCCGACAACCGACTGCAAGGCGGGGCGGGCGAGGATACGCTGTCGGGCGGCTCCGGGCAGGACACCCTCGAGGGCGGCAGCGGGGACGACACCGCCAGGTTCTCGGGAGCACGCTCGCAGTACCAGGTGACCGCACGGGCCGACGGGTCGCTCGAGGTTGTGGACCTTCGCTCGGGCGCGCCCGACGGGCGCGACGTCCTCAAAGGCATCGAGTTCCTCCGGTTCGAGGATCGCAGGTATTCGGCGGTCGAGCTCGGTGCCACGGTTCCCCTCCCCGACGGGCCTGTCGGCAAGACCATCACGGGCACGGCCGGAGACGACGTGATCAAGACCTCCTCGGGCAAGGCCACCCTGCGGACCACCAACAAGGCCGACAAGATCAACGCCCGCGCCGGCGATGACACCATCTCGGCCTCGGGCGGCGACGACGTGATCGACGGAGGCTCCGGCATCGACAAGGTCAACGGCGGTGCCGGGGACGACCTCATCCGCATTCGCGGTTCCGAGGCGCTCCGGGACGTGATCCTCGGTGGCGACACTGGGGAGGACTTCGGCGACACCCTCGAGCTGATGTCCTCGAAGGTGTCGCTGACGGGATTCAGCGCCTACTGGAACGAGATCGAACACCTGAAGGGCAACAAGGGCGCCATCCTCGGGACCGAGGGCGCGAACAGATTCGACCTGCGTGAGCTCAAGGGCGTCTACGACCTTCGATACGTCGACGGGCGCGGGGGCGACGACACCCTCTACGGTTCGAGCTTCGGCGACGATCTCAGGGGAGGATCAGGCAACGACCGCATTGCCGGGGGTTCCGGCAGCGACGTCCTCTCGGGCGGGGCCGGGAACGATAGGTTCGTGTTCAGGGCGGACGGGACAGGAGCTGCCAGGGACCGCGTCCTTGGCTTCGGGGACAAGGCGAGGAACGAGGACGTCATCGACCTTTCCTCCGTCTTCCGGATTTCTAAGGGAGCCTTCGCGGCGTGGAAGGCGGAGCACGTCTCCCAGGTGGGGAAGGATGCCGTCGTCTCCTTCGGAGACGACCAGATCGTCCTCGTGGGCGTCAGGGCATCGAAACTCGGATACGGCGACTTCGACCTGATGGCTTGAGCGGACCAGCGGCGGGAGGTTCGCGGCGGGCGAATGATGCCCTGTCCCTTCCCGGCAGCAAGCCTTCCCGTGCAGTTGCGTCTGCCCTAAGTATCCGGTGGCCCTGCATTCAGGTCCGCCGCTCTTTGACTTCGTAGGCTCAGCGCGAGGGTGTTCCGAGGAGGGCAAACTCCGTGCCAATCGCGAATTGGTTTCCTTCCCTCGTGGGAGGGTGATCCTCACTCGATATTCCACCGAGTGTTTAGGGCTGTGTATCCTCCACGAGCAGGAGGGTGATCCGAGCTCAGGATAATCGTCTCGCAGTGTATTGATGCCTCCTTCCCATGCGGGAGGGTGTACCTCGGTTGTCGTAACGATCATCCCGGTCGACTTCATGTCCTTCCCCAGCGGGAGGATGTTCCCGAACTCTAGTGCTGCGAAACGGAGAAACAGTCGCGTTCCTCCCTCTGGGGAGGGTGATCCGTAGTCCTTGAGACGAGTTTTCGGGATGCCGTTGCCTCCTCCATCTCGGGAGGGTGATCCGTACGCCGAGACTGTCTAAGGAGACCCAGTGTCGCCACCCTCCTGTGCGGGAGGGTGCACCTGTCTTGGCTATAGTGTACCGAGCGTCGAATATGCTTCCTCCCATCGTGGGAGGGTGTCCCCAGAGCGTCTATTGCCGCCACCATGAGATGTTGGCTTCCTCCGTTATCAGGAGGGTGATCTCTACAAGACCGCCGATGTGATCTTCGATGACAGAGTTCCTCCCGATGCGGAGGGTGTCCCGGTGTGCATCGATGTTTACGAAACGATCGAAGCTCCTCCCTTCGTGAGAGGGTGTGCCGAAGGCCTTCGGAGGGCCGTGCACCACCGCCGACTTTCCTCCCTTCGTGGGGGGCGCCTTGTGGAAGGCTGCTGCGTCCCGTAGTTTCCTTCCACAACAGGAGATCCCCGGCATGAGCGATCCCAACGACGACGTCCCCTCCCGCTACTCGGCCTTCCTTGCGGAACTCACCGAGATCAGCCGGAAGCACGGCATCGCCGTCCAAGCTGTTGGCGGTCTCTACATCGCGGCAGACCCGTCCGACTACGCCGATATCACCTACGTCGCTGACCACACGAGCGGCGACCTCCTGCCCGACTGGGACAGGCTCGAGGCGTCCGTCGGCATGAAGGCCTGAAGGCTTCGGGAGTCCCTTGTGCCCCTCCTGGGGGATACTTAATCAAGGAACCTCGGATTTAACGAGTCCTTGGGCTGGGCTCGACACTTTCTGCTGTCTCCAGTAGGAATGGCGGGACCGAGGAGACCCCATGTCCAGCACCGACTTCCCCTACCCCGAGCCGTGGCACCCGACCTACATCTTCTTCGACGGCCCTCTCGGTGAGAGGTTCGCGGCCCTGTCGAGGGTGCTGTCCGAGGCCGGGCACTACAGGTCCGGCGGGGACCACAGCAGGGATGTCCGCATGCTACAGGACATCGCCTCCGCCCACGAGGTCGGCCTCCGCAGGATCAAGATGTTCACCGTCCCTGAGAGGTGGGCCATCGAGAAGCTCGTATCCGTCGAGGACACGCCTCGCGGACCGAAGACGGTCCTCCGCCGCCCGCGGGTGGACATGGACATCGGCTTCACCTCGAAGGGGAACCTCGCCGTCGACTGGCGGCCCCGCTATGTCGAGGACGATGACTCCGAGTACGGCGACTTCCGGATTACGGAATACGAGACCCGCAAGGAGCCGTTTCAGCGACCGTTCTTCGAGGCGTTCTACCTTCCCGGTCTCTACGAATACGCGGATGCCATCAAGCGCGCCTCGTCCCGTTCCAGGCAGGGCATCATGACCGAGATCGCCCGTCTCGCCGTAGATTGCGCGAGGGATATCTACAAGGAGGCCTCCTCCGCGTGCGACGTCCGTCTGGACGGCAGGCTTGAGGAGGTCATCAACCCTGACACCCGTTTTCTGGAGGGATTTCGTTACACCACCTTGGCCGTCATCAAGCGCGAAGCCGAGGAGAAGAAGCAGCAGGAGATCGCCGAACGGTTGGCCGCCATCCGTCAGGCGCTTGACGAGTTCAAGGCCGGGGCCGGGATGTCAGCCCAGTGGTTCTGCCAGTACGTCGAGCACCGCCGCGAGGAAGGAGCGACATACGGGGCCATTGCGGAGGAACTCGAGGATTCACGCAGATCCATCCGTTTCGCGAAAGGATCGACCCTATCGCTCTACCGCGACCTGTCCGGCAAGCTCACCCGGATCAATCCTGACTGGCGTGCCGAAGGGCTTGGCGCTCCTGCCATCCCGCCGAAGAAGCCTGCCGTGAAGGCCTCCCCAATTCCCACTGCCGCTCCAATCAAGACAGCGGTAGCCACGGAGTCCATCAAGGCGAAGGTAGCCGGCCGGATCACCGCGCAGCGAGAGAGCCGACCTGCCCCGGCAGGGCAGCCCCGGGAGGTTCCGGTCCCTGATTACTCCCGGCTCCGCCGCTATGCGAACGGGTCGGCGGTCCTTGGCGAACTCGGGTTCAGTTCGGTCGACGATCTCGTAGCTGCGGTCAACGAGCGCCGGGCCGATATGGGACGCCTTCCAATCACGCAAGGCGACTTTCCGGCCAACAAGGCAACCTTCGACAAGCTCGTGAGGGAGTTCGGAACCTACTCGGAGGCCGCCAGGCCCAATGGACCCTAGCGGCCCACGAGGCCGATCCGTTTCAGGTGAACCGGGCCGGAAGGAGGTGACAGCCTTTCCGCCGGCCGGGCACGGACGTCCAATCCTATAAGGCCACTCACGGCCATAAGGATTGGATTCCATGGACGGCAGGACACCCGCCGAAACCGCCGTTCCGGCGCGGCCGTCAGCCGACCGCACGTTCCTCGGCATCGCCCTGATGCTCGCGGCCACCACCCTCTTCTCGCTCAGCAACGTCGCAGCGAAGTCGATCTCCGAGACCCTGCCCGGCCTCCAGATCGCCTGGATGGTCCACCTCGTGTTCTGCGTGACGGTCCTGCCCGCGATCCTTGTCCGGCGCGGCACCGCCGCCTTCCGAACCGCGCGGCCGGGCCTCCACCTGCTTCGGGCTCTCGCGGCCAACCTCTCAGGGATGCTCGTCATCCTCGGTCTGGCCCACCTTCCCGTGGCCGAAAGCACGGCCATCAACTTCGCCTCCCCGCTCTTCATAACGGCCTTGTCGATACCGCTGCTCGGCGAGGTGGTCGGGAAGCACCGATGGGCAGCCACCATCGCGGGCTTCCTCGGGGTGGTGATCGTCGCCCGGCCCGGAACGGACGCCTTCCAGCTCGCTGCCCTGCTGCCCCTGTCCTCGGCGCTGGCGTGGTCGGTTGCCGTGGTCTCGACCCGCAGGATGGACGGGGAGCGCACCGACACGATGCTCGCCTGGTACGCCGCGGTCGGCTTCGTCCTGCTGACCGCCGCCCTGCCCTTCTCCTGGCAGGCACCGTCCGCTTCCGAGGTCGGCTATGCCACCCTCTCCGGCGCGTTCGCCGCCGCAGGGAGCTGCATCATCGTGCTGGCGTACCAGAAGGCACAGGCATCGGTGCTCGCGCCCTTCTCATATTCCCAGATCCTGTCGGCCGGCATCCTCGGCTACATCGCCTTCGGCACGGTTCCGGGGGCTTGGACTTTCGTGGGCGGGGCCGTCATTGCCGCAAGCGGGCTGTATGTCGCCTATCGTGAGCGCCTCACGTCGGGTGGACATCCATGAGCACGACCAGGCAAGAGCTCGCGAGGGTGATCGAGCGCGTCCTTGTCGTGCTGGTCTCCCGGACGGCGATAGTGCTTTCGCTCGCGATCACGGGTGCGCTCTGCATCTATTGCGAGTTCTTCAGGCCGGATCGGTTTCCCGGACCTGACAAAGACTACCTTCTGGAGTTCACGTACGGCGCATACCTCGGTGTGGGTTTCGGAATGTTCATCCTCCAGATTGCGGCCGGACTTAGCGAGGAAAAGCCCGTCCAGTCTGCCGTGCTATTTGTGCTGGCGTTCCATTTGCCGCTCATGGCGGGCAGCGCGGCGGCGGCATACCTATACCTGGCAATCTAGGTTTCGACTGTCTCTCCCCGCATTGCCGCCCTCTGCGGGATGAAGCAAGTGGCGGATCTCAAGCCGGGTCATTAAGGTGTCCCCAAACGGGAGGTCTCCGTGAGGACGCTGCAAGACTACGAGATGATGGTCGAGGAAGCCCGGTCGCGCGGACCCGACGACGACTACGAGAGGCAGCTCGCGGCTGAGAACGCGCTTGCCCTCGCCTCCATGGAGGACTTCCCCGACACCTTCGGGGAGCACACGGACTGGTTCACGTGGGCCACGAGGGCGACCACGGACGAGAGGCTGGATTCCACCCTGGAGCACCTGCGCGGGCTGCTCGGAGCCACGCCTCGCATCTGATCGGGTCTTCAGTCCTCCTGGGAAGGGAGCCCCCCAAGCACACACGTCCGCAGTGTCCCCGGTGTCGGGGGTCGAGCGGTTCCTGTCCAAGGCGGCGAGGCAGGCGTGTTCCCGGGGAACCTGCCTCGACTTACAGAGGTGTCGGCACCGAGGAGCAGACGCTCTCCCGGTACGCCGACACCGCCTCCCCGATATGCTCGAGCGCTGCCGGATCGCTCTCGACGGCCGCCACGAACTGGCTGGCTGCCTCCGCCGGCATGAACTTCTGGAGCTCGTACCAGAGTATCGATCCCGGTGTCCGCCCCTGGATGGCTTCCGGATTGACGGGGGCGAACGGTGCCTCCTCCGTTGGCTTGTAGAAGCCTCCGAACTCGCTGAGGAGCTCGGTGATCATCTTGGCACCCAGCTCCCCGTTCATGGCGAGAACCGTCTTCTTGCCGGGAACGAGGTCGTTCTCGAACTCGGCCTCGTACCGGAACGTCCCCATGGCCTTCCGTACCGGGTCGTCCCAGTCGCCCATGTGGAAATCCAGGACGGTCATGTTGCCGACCTTGTTGACGTAGGCGTGCCGGAACTCGTTATGCCTTTCCAGGCACTTCACCAGCCGCTTCGGGTCGATCCATCTGGGGATGATCCCGAGCTTCCGCTCCGGCATCGGATACAGGTCGATGCTCAACGTCTGTCTCATGCGTCATTCCTCGATCAGGGCTTCGGTGCCGACGGCGCGTTGATGTGGCCGTGCTCGATGAACTCGCCGAGCACCTTCATCATGGCCGGGGCTTCGTCCTCCTTGAAGATGGTGACCATGGAGTTCCGGAATTCCGGCGCCAGGCCGAGCGAGGCGAAGTCGACCCCGCTCAGCGCCCTGCCGAAGGCCTCGTAGTCGTCCCTCACCCAAATCTGGCGATAGAGCGGGCTGGCGGTGATCGCGATCCTGGACTTGTCCTCGAACCGGATCACGAGGCTGGCCTCGAGGCTGTCCGGCTGGTGCCCGACGTCATGCGGCTCCGCGACGGCACCGCGGGCGTTCAGGGACTCGTCGAGACTGGCCTCCGCGTAGTTCCTGATGATGAAGTCGAGGGTCGGGGAGTTCGGCCACTTCCTCCCCCTCGGCACGTTGCCCATGAGATCGGGGAGCTTGTTGGCATCATATGCCTTGCGGGGAGCGTTGTAGTCGGCCTTCGCGGCGGGCTTCTCGATCTCCCGGCAGCGCCCGGCCTTCGCCATGAGATCGCATAGGTCGGCATCACTCTGACGGATGCCGTATGACTTCTCGAAGAGGTGCTTCGGGAGCTTGAACTTGCCCTCCTCTACCGTCCCGTCTGCGCGTACCACGAAGGTGCCGCCCAGGAGGGCATGGACCTGGTCACCCGGATTGATGGTCGTCGGCTCGTAGACGGTGTCGATGGCGCGGGAGCTGCCGATGTAGGTGTTGGACGCCGAGTGGCCGATGGCCCTGAACCAGCGGATCGCCTCGTCGAACTCGTAGTACTTGTTCCCCCACGACATGATGCGGCTCCCTCGGCACGTCCCAGTTGCCGTGAGGGTGCGGCGGGGGCGGGAAAGGAACCAATCCTTGGGGTGCCCTGAAGGCGAAACGGAGGATCAAGTCCATGCAGGACAGCCAGTCCTCGTGATTGCCTTGGGATTGAGTCCTTGAGAATACGACTTTGCTGTTGACCGCTCCCGGGAATTGTTGCACATGGCGGGTAGAACATTGAAGGAAGTGTGTTCGCATGTTGAACTCGAAGCTGAAGATCGCCTTCTCGGCTGCCGCCCTCCTCGCCTGCGCCGCAGCCACGTCCGTCGCCGTCGCCCAGGAGTACACCCCGGGAGAGGTGATGTCGCCGTCCGACGTCGAGACCGGGGGCGGCACCGTGGACATCATCGGCATCCGCCCCGGCATGAAGTGCTCAGATGCGCAGGCGATCGCGACCAAGGAGTTCGGCGAGGACAACGTCAAGGCCGAGCAGACCAACTTCAAGCTCGGCTTCAAGGGCGTCTCGGTTTGGACCCCGGCCTTCACGAACGTGTTCCGCGCCAACCGCCGTGACGATGCGTCGGCCGAGGACATGACGGTGCACTGCACCGGCCTCGCCAGCGGCAACCAGGTCGTCTCCATCGAGCGGACCGTCTACTTGGGTGAAAGCCCGCTCAA
>Ga0216295_1000016_pt1 | contig 39736 bp, 40 predicted proteins | sample 21hB_Boncat_minu_FD_161281 | JGI IMG/M metagenome (GOLD analysis project Ga0216295, IMG submission 161281) | Terrestrial sediment cell enrichment communities for BONCAT metagenomics from Utah, United States - 21hB_Boncat_minus | ecosystem: Environmental > Terrestrial > Deep subsurface > Rock...
TATATATAGGGGCAATTTGCCACCAAGTCAAGCATTTATTGCCTTGAATCCTTACGAGTTCTTGCTGAATTCTTGCGCTGAAAACCCGACACGAAAACGAATCCTTTAGGGCACCGACCAAAACCTAGAAGGACTGACAGCTTCATCCCCTCTCCCCATCCATGCCGCGGGCATGGCAAGAAAAAGCCCCGCTCGTGAGAACGGGGCCTGTTCAGGCTCAACGATGCCGGAGCGGCTATGCCGCCTTCACTTCGGCCAGGAACGAGCCGACCGCCGTTCCGAGCTCGCCGGAACCCTTGGAGAGTTCCTGCGCCGCGTTGAGTACCTGCGATGCCGCGGCCCCGGTGTCGCCGGCTCCCTGCCTCACGGTGCCGATGCTTCCGGTCACGGACTCGGTGCCACGCGCCGCCTCCTGCACGTTCCGGGCGATCTCGGAGGTGGCCGCGCCCTGCTCCTCCATCGCCGCCGCGATGCTCACAGAGATCTGCGCCATCTCGCTGATGGTGGAAGCGATCTGCTGGATTGCCGTGACGGCTTGCTGTGTCGCGTGCTGCACCGAGCCGACCTGACCCGCTATCTCTTCGGTGGCCTTCGCCGTCTGCTGGGCGAGTTCCTTCACCTCGGAGGCGACGACCGCGAAGCCGCGCCCCGCGTCCCCTGCCCTAGCCGCCTCGATGGTGGCGTTCAGGGCCAGGAGGTTGGTCTGCCCCGCGATGGTGTTGATGAGCGCGACCACGCTGCCGATCCTCTCGGCCGACACCGCCAGCGACTGGATGGTCTCGTTCGTCGCCTTGGCATCGTCAACGGCACGGCTGGCGATCTGCGAGGACAGGTTCACCTGCCCCGCGATCTCGCGGATGGAGATCGACAGCTCCTCCGTGGCGGCGGCAACGGTCTGGACGTTGGCGGAGGTCTGCTCGGCGGCGGAGGCAACGCCCATCGACTGCTGGCTCGTCTGATCCGCGATGGCCGTCATGGACTGCGCGGTGGCCTCAAGCTGCGAGGATGCCGCCGATAGCTGCTGGACGAGTCCGCCGACCTTTTGCTCGAAGTCCTTCGCCAGTTCGAGCATCGCCCGCTTGCGGTCGGCCTGTGCCTGTTCGCGGTCCTGCTCCTGCTGGACCCGCAGACGCTCCATCTCCTGGCCGTTCTCCTTGAATACCTGCACGGCACCCGCAATGGAGCCGATCTCGTCCTTGCGCTCCAGGCCAGGGACTTCCGCGGCGAAGTCGCCTTTGGCGAGACGCTGCATGGTGTCGGTCATTCCCCGCAGGGGGCGCAGAACCTGCCCGATGATGATCCAGAGCGAGAGCGCCAGCATGATCGCTGCTCCCGCAAAGGCGGCGAGGGACCATGCCTTGGCCGTCTCGAAGGACCGCTCGGACAGTTCGAACTGTTCCCTGGCCTCGTTGGCCTGGTGCGACACGAGCCCGTTCACGCTTTCGGAAACGGGGTCGATCGTCTGGTAGAGGCGATCGTTGATGAAGGATTGAAGCGCGGCCTCGTCCTTGCGCTGGATGATCCCGGCGAGATCGGCCACGGCGGCATCCGCCACCTTCATCAGTTCGGCGGTCTTCCCGGCCAGCGCGTCCTCGTCCGCCTCCGTGGACGTGGACCTGTATTCCTTCCAGACGGATGCGATCTTGGCCTGGGCCTCGGCCACGTTCCGTGCGCCCTGCTCCCACGCCAACGCCTTGTCGAACACCTTGTGCGATGTGTCCACCACGTTGACCGCATACTGGTCCGCGATGGTCTTGAGCTCGAGGAGCGTCAGGACGCGATCCTGATAGACGACCCGAAGGCCGCTGTTGGAGATGCCGGAGGCGTACCAGCCAACGCCGCCGACGACGAGTGCGGAGGCGAAGAGGGCGGATGCCGTGCCGATGAGCTTGGTACGGATGGACGGGTTCAGGAACGACATGAGTTGGATACCCCTATTCCGCGCATTGGCGGCTTGCTTGTTGGCTGGTGGGCTACTGGATGGGATGTAAAGGATCCGTTATGCAGACAAGGATTCCATCGCGTCAGGGGGTCGCGGATGCCGGGTCAGGCCGCGCATCCACTTCTCGTCCATTGCAAGCCTGCTCGCTTCCCGGCGCATGGCGGTGATGACCACGCGGGTCTTGAAGTCGTAGACCAGGCAGACGGTGACGGGACGGCGAAGGGACGCGGACCAGAGATTAACGCCGACCCTGGCGATGCTCTTTCCCGGCCGTTTGACCGCGAGACGGTCGAACATCGGCCGATACTGATCCTCGATGCGGTTGATGGCCCTCTCCCGTTCCCCCTCGGGGATGGCGTACTCACCAAACCTTTCCTGGAACCGCTCCAGCGCGTGTTGAGACCATCGCCCGAGTCCCATCTCGGGCAGGGTTTGCTCGTCCGGGACAATCAGTTTGAAAAACGCGACCATGATGCCCCTCCACGATCGTTTCCGCCGAAAGGCCCGCTGATGGCGGCATAATCCATGTCGTCGTCATCGTAGTCGCGGCGGCGCGGCTTCCTCGCACCGGGCTTCGCCGGCTTCTTCTTCGGCGGGTACACCGCGAGGATGAGCCGCCTCCAGTACTCGTAAAGGACTTCCACCATGACCACATCGCCGCTCTCCGCGCAGTGGAACGGAACCTTGACGCGCATGTCGCCGTCACCCTTGTCCCGGTGGATGCCGTCGAACAGAGCGCCCATGCGCTGCTCGATGCGGTCAACCGCACCCGCCTGTTCCTCGAGGCTGAACCCATAGGATCCGTAGTGCTTCTCGAACTGCTCCCTGGCAGTCCTGATCCAGCCCTTCAACGGCGGGTCCCTCGGTTCACCGCCTTCGTCCTCAAGGGCCGCGGCAGCAAGGAAAAGCCGCGCAACGAGTCCTGCTGGCCCCAGGTTTCCCGGCGCTCCCGGGGGAAGCGCGACCGTGCATCCGCTACCGCCGTCCCTCTCGGTCATTTCCCACAGCAGGCTGTCCGTATGGGCCATCGCCGGGAATGGGCCACGGACCACCATGACGCGCCGGCAAACGTAGTTGTAGAGGACCCGAAGGTAGGAATGCCGCTCGGCTCCGTCCAAGAGGACAGGGACGCACACGTGGATGGAAGTGTTGCCCGGAGCGCCGACGAGCAGCTTGTCGAATACGGGACGGTAACGCTCCTCGATGTAATCCGGCATCCGGAAGACCTCGTTCGGCCCCATTCCACGAGGCACGAGCCATTTCCGGCAATGATTGAGGGACGCGTCAGAGATGTGCCCGTCCTCCTTCGAGCCCTCCAGGTTCTTCGCCTGGGTCTCTCCACCCGGCGGCGAGGACAGGCGCTGGATCAGGTCGTTCCAGCCCTTCTCCGTGGCCTCCTTCACGGCCATCTCCCACAAGCGCCGCTCGTCGCCCTCCAACCTCTCCCGGAGGCTGAGCGCGGTGACGATGGTGCATCCGCGATAGTCGTAAACCGCCCTGAACAGGACGTACTCGCCGCTCTCCTCGCTCCACATCGGGACGGCCACCTTGATGGTGCCCTCCTCCCGATCTTCGGCAATCAGCCTGTCGAAGAGAGGTCGGTACCATTGCTCGATGCGATAGGGGACTTCCCCCAGCTCGGTGCGGCCGATGCCGAAGGAGCCATACCGCTCCTGGAACCGTTCAAGCGCGTGATGGGACCAGCGCCTGAACGCGCCATTCCTCTTCCGCAAGGACTCGTCGCCACCTGCCTCCAGTCCTTCCACCGTGCACCTCCCTTGTCGTTGCCGCAAGGATAGGGTGTAGGCGTTAGCCTATCGGCGCAAGGATCGAATCCTGATGGACGGGCGGAGGGATCAGACCGGATACTGACGCAGGTAACGCCTCTTGCCCGGCTCCAGCCAGTGCGGCAGCGCGGTTACGACCTCCTTCGAGCGGTAGTCGTACACCAGCCGCACCTTCGTGAGATGACCGTCCGTGACCACGCCCTTCTTCAACTTCCGAGGGTCGGGAGTGTTCGACCAGACAGAGACGCTGACGATGCACAGGGTACGCCGCCCGGTCGGCTCGAGGGTATCGAACTCGGACCTCCAGCGGGCCTCGATCCGGGGGATTAGGTCGGCAATTTCCTTGTTGTCGATCTTGAGGGCCAGATAGCGCTCGAGGTAGCGCTGGATCGCATGACGCTTCCAGTGGGTCGTCATGATCTGCGCCAGTTGCTCGTTCGTCACCGACTGTCCCTTACCGCCTTCCGAGTACACATCACCCTCCTCTTCCTCCATCGAAACATTTCGATATTCGAAGAGTGTATGCGAAACCACGTCGGCGCAATAGGTGTTCCTTCGAAATTCGATCTTTTCCTGGGGAAGATTCGCCGCGTCAATCCTTCCCCTCGGACAGAGACCGATCAAGTTTCTCGCTGGACAGGCACTCACCGCTTCCCTCTCCCCGAAGCATACCGTGCAGGTCGCGCCAGTCGCGCCTGGGCGGAATGTCACCGTCCTCGACGGGTGCGCTGCCGAGCAAGCGGCCGAGGGACGGCACCCTGGAGAGCCGTTCCCATTCCTTCATCGAGACGACCACGGCTACGGGAGCGCCGTCACGTGTGACGACCTGCGGCTCCCCGTCCACGGCCATGTCGATGACCTCGTTGAGCGTGGCTTGCGCGTGTTCCAGCGGGATTTCGGGCATGGATGGCTCCGGCGATGAGACCGGATGGATCATATACGGACACCCAGAGCATTGTCAGGCCCGGTCGAACGCACGGCGGCTTCCGGCTGGTGTTCGGCCACAAAGACGTAAGCGCCACCGCGGCAGGGATGCGACGACCCGGTACGAGGGGCAATTATAGGGAGCTATAGGGAGTTTACCCCAGTTTATCGTTTTTTGATAAACTCGCGTCAGTCGGCACCATGACTCCCTGCCAGCCCGACTACCTTGTCCCTCTCCCCTGCCTTCAAAGCGTCCAGAGGCGACAAGCCGCCGAGAGCGTCATCCGGCGTGAGGAGCCATTCGAGACGCATCCACGGAGCCTTGATCGGCATGGCCTCGAGGGCATCCATGAGACCAGGGATAGTAGCCTTCCCCTCGAACTGGCACGAGGGATAGAAGTACCCGTTCCGAACCGGGACGGCGATCACCTTCCCCATCATGGTCCAGTCATGGACAACGCCGCCGTCGATCCCGAGCCGATCCGCCACCTCTTGGGCGGCGAGGACACCGCCGGCCCTGTCGAGAAGCTGACGCTTGACGGCATCGCCCTCGGACACGAGGCAGTCCCACATGCGGTCGTCGGCCATGTCGTTGTCCCCTACTCGTCCAGCGGAGCGTGCTTGGCGGCATCGAGCACCTTGTCCCGCCGCCCCGCCATCAGGTGTTCCAGCGGCGTTTGACCGAACAGCCCGAGGTGGTGAGTGAGCCACCATTCCAGGAGCCGCCACGGATCCCGGAGAGGCAGCGCGGCCAAGGCCTCGCGGACGGTGAGGACGGTCATCGAGTCCTTCATCTGGAAGGCCGGATACACCATGCGCCCGTCCATCTCGACACCGATGAAGGTGCCCTCCCTGACGGCTTGGTGCAGGTGACCGGCCGAGATCCCGAGCCAGTTCGCCGCCAGCTCCTCCTCGACGGCACCGCCGATCTTCTTGAGGAGCCATTCCTTGCGGGCGATGCCGTAGCGGGCCGCATGGCCGTCCGGTCCGCGGCCGATCGCTTGAAGGACTTCATCCCTGCGTCCGTCGAGCAACGCTTCCAGCGGCGTTCCGCTGATCCCGGGATGTGCCGCCAGGAACCAGTCGAGGGTTTCCCAAGGGTCCGTAATCGAGAGAGACCCAAGGACAGCGGCAAGCCCCGGGAGAATTTCGCCATCGCGGAACTGGAACGCCGGATAGTAGCGGTTCCCGCGCCAAGGGACGACGATCACCCTCCTGTCGGCCACGAGCTCGTCCATGTCCTCGAAGCCGATGCCGAGAAGGTCCATCACCTTCATCTCGGGGAGAAAGTCGCCGTCCTTCTCGATGAAGCGGTCAGCGATCCCGTCCCGGTCGGGCTTCCCCTTCCGCATCGGCAGCCCGCGCAGCATATGGACCACCGTGCGTCCGTGCCACATCGCGGTGTCTTCGTGGGCTTTCATGCGTCCCGGCTTGATGTCGGCCCCAAGCAGGGGGAAACTGTCAGCACTGGCAAAGACGGCCATCCAGCCGATCGCGGTTTGGGCCAGCTCATAGTCCTGCTCGATGGCATCCCCGGCCTTGGCGTGGACGACGAGCGAGGATACCGCATCACACGCCAACAGGATCTGGCACATGCGATCCCCGAGAGCGGCAAGGTAGATGCGGCACCGGAGCCGTCCCTGCCGCTCGTCCGCCGGGAGGACGCTCGACAGGAGGCGCACGACCGTCATCAGGTCGCGGTCGGAAACGGAGCCATCGTTCGCGGCCTCCTTCAAGCGGGTGGCGCGGTCAACCAGCCGCCCCTCCGTGCGTCCCTGTCCCCGCTCCGCCCGGAGGATCATCCCCGCGAAAGTCCTCATGTCCCACCGCAGCGAGTCCTTGTACCACGGCATCCCGCGCAGCAGTTCGAACGCATCGGGGAATGCCTTCCCGGTGTAAATGTCGGACAGCCTGGCGATGAGCCCGTTGTCGGGAGTTCCGGAGGGCTGTGAGCCGTCCTCCGATGCCGTCAGGGCCCGCACATAGACAAGGCAGCGTGCCTTCGATGCAGACCCCGAGGCCATCCCGGCCGTGACGCGGTGCACGGACTGGATCAGGGTCTCATTCGTCGTGGCCTCGTCGGTCGCGGCCTCGATCCACGCCTCCAGTGCAGCGCGATACTCGGAGCCGTTCCATGTCGCATCCTGCGCCGCCAACTCATCATGTCGCCGCATCTCGGATTCCGCGAAGGCGATCATGTCCTTGCGGATCGAATTGCCACGGAAAGGCAATCCATCCTCAAGCTCGTTGACGGTCGGGAACGTGCGTTCTTCGAGAATGTCCCTGCGGCGGTCGTGGGTCATGCTTGCTCCTCCGATCAGGACAGCTTCGTCTCGTCCGTGTCGTCAATGAACAGGTCGCCGCCGACTGGCGGATGTTCGTATGGCCGTCCGAGACGGTACCAGCGCGAGAGCGTCCGCGCACATGAATAGTCGTCGGCCGTGACCCAGAGGTCGGACGTGTGGATCACTGGCTTGTCCCCCATGCGGGGGTGCCCGGTGACGCTCCCGACAAGGCAGGGAAGCATCATGCGGGAATGGCTCCAGTTGTCGAGGATCGGCGCCTGGTCGAAGCCGGGGAGTTCGGTCGGCGGAGTGCCGGCGCGGAGTGCCTTGAGATCGGCAAGCAGCTTCTCCACGCGGCCGATCTCCTCGTCAATGTCCCTGCGGGTCGTCGCCGTCAGCCCCCGCGTCCTGCTCAAGTTGAACATGCTTCCCTCCGAAAAAGGGGGCAATCTTGCACCATCGTTCCTGATTTGTCCTGGGGGAATTCGGAGGATTCAGGAGGATTCCACAGGCCTAGAGCTCTTCGGGTCTCGCCGGGACCGGGATCCCGCCCTCGCGCTCCCGGATGGTCTCGGCCAGCAGCAGGTCCTCGGTCGTGTCCGCGAAGGCCTCGATGGCACGCTGGCGTTCCTCGAGGACGAGAACGTCAGCGAGGAGAACGCCACCGTCCTGGCTTGAAGAGAGATCGCCAGCCGCGCACAGGTGCCGTATGAGGGCCGTGGAAATCCGGAGGCGGGAGGATGCCTCCTCGATCGTGATCGTCTGGCTGTCCATCCGGCACCTCCCCGTTCTTCCTGTTGAGTTCGGCCACTCCGATCCGCACCGCTTCCTCGATCCGCGGGATGACGGCCTTCAATGCCTCCGCGACCGTGGGAAAGGTTACGCTTCGCGCCTCCTCGATAACGGCACCGTCAAGCCAGGGTTCGCTGCCCCTGTAGACGGCATCGTAGCGATAGCCGTCCCCCGGCGCGGACCCAATGGCGTGACCGACCCAGACCTCCCAGCGGTCCCGGTACCAGAACAGGAAATCGGTGCTGTCGTCCTCGTTGCGGACGTAATCCAGACGGATGCCGGGAGGCAGGTCGGACGGAGCGAACGGCAAGCCCTGGTATTTGCGGAGCGGCATCGATCGAATCACATTGTCAACTACGGGAATGTCCGCAGCCGTAACGGCAATCGCTAAAAATTCCTAACCCAAATTTATGGGGCGAATTGCCACCTGGAAAATTGTCCGTGTGCGAGGCAGAGAACGCGATTGCCCGGTCCCGAACGGTCACGGTTGGGCGGGGCCAGATCACTCGTCCATGTACGGCCTGTACTCGCCGTTGATCTGCTTCCTCTGCCCGCACGGCCAGCCCATGTGACCGCTGACCTTGAGGTAGAGATCGTCAGCGGTCCTGTGGTGGACGATCTCGCTGGGAGCGCCCTCCCCGAAGCGCCCCAGGAGCCGCAGGTCGCGGTGGCGCTTGAACACACCGCCCACGCGGCAGACCTCCCTCTGCGGGCTTCCTCCCTCGAGGACGAATTCCACCCGGTACGTGTCGGGGCCGATGTGATTGACCTGGATCTCGCAGTAGGCATCGCCGCAATCCCCGGCCCAGTCGGCATCGAAGGGATCACGTTCCTGGGCCAGTGCGGGAACCGCCACGATCAGCGCGGCGGCAACCATGAACGTCCTCGTGATGCTCCTGAACATGCGGCTTCCCCATAGGTTGATTTCCCTTCATTCTATATGCGAAAGGCTCTCGGCGCAACGATTAACCGCGCAAGAAAAAGGGACCGGAAACCCGATCCCCGTCACGTGTCCGCGATCGCAAAAGGTGTCAATCGACCCGGCGATAGGTGCCGTTGACGGCCCTCTGACGGCCGCAGTGCGAGGTCCCGGCCCCGGCCAGCCGGATTGCGCTCCCGCCTTCGAGGGAAATCCTCACGTCCCTTCCCCCGAAGCCCCGTCCGGACAGGTTGCCGTCTTGGGACACATTGAAGGTGCCGACCCTGCGGCAGACGGGACCGCCCGAACCATTGCGCCCCTCGAGGACTAGCAGGACGGCGTAACCGCCGCCACCCGAGCGCTGGATCGAGACCGAGCAGTTGATCTCGGACCCGCAATCGCCAGACCATTCACCCGGGAAGGAAGCGGACGGTGCCGCCGACAGGGGAGTTGCCGCCAGCATCGCGGCGACCGCCATCAATCCGATAGCCTTCATGCTTGCAAGTCCTTCCGTGGTTGGCTCTCCAGCGTCATCGCCACGAGCTCGGGGAACACGTCGATCAGGCGGAGGTAGGCGCATGAGCCCGGTGGCGGCGTGCGGTGTCCGTTCTCCCAGCACTCCAGCGTCCTTGCCCGAACGCCATACTTCCTCTGGAAGTCCTTCGCTGACGTTGAGACCTTCCGGCGGATGCGCTTGACCTCATCCGGACTCATGTCCGTCAGCCAATCTACCTGCTTTGCAGTAGCCAGCCGCTCCTTGACCAACGCCCTCAACATCTCCGGAAACAGAGCCTCCGCTGCCTTGCGGATGTTCGCCTCAATCTCCTGCATGGCGGCTCCATAGCCATCCTGCCTGATAACCTCGACCTGCATCGTCATCCCCAGCCCCCTCCGCGTACCTCATCCATCATTCCTGCGATGCAGTAGCTGGTCAACGCCCAGCAGAGGGGAAAGGGGAAGGAAACCTCTCCTGGACCATCAGCCTCGTCGTCCCTCTCCCCAAATGGAAAGGGCCGGGAGGAACCCGGCCCTTGCACGAATCCTGATGGCGAGATCAGCGCCTGGCGGACTTCCTGGCCTTTGCCGGCTCCGCAGACCTCATGCCGTGCTCCAGCAGGACTTCCACGATCTCGCGCTTGGACCATGCCTCGTCGTGTTCCTGGAGCTCCTTGGTCTTCTCCTCCAGCCTCGCGTCGAGTTCCGCCGGGATGACGAGGGACTGGGGAACGTACTTGACCCCATCCTTCAAGCGATTGGGAGGGCATCCCGTCCGGGCCCTGATGACCACTGCGGGATGAGCCGTCTCAGCATAGGCAAGGAAATCGAATTCATCGACCGCGGACAGGAACTCCTCGGCAAACTGCCTGACGTAACGCTTCCGGATCGTGGCGAACAGCTTGAGATCGTCCCTCAAGGATTCGGGGATCATGAAGGAGCGATGCTCGTACTTCACGCCGTCCTTCCGGGTGGACTTGCGGCCCCGCCCGTTGGCGCTCGTCGTCGGCTCTGCCTGAGTCATGTTCCGTCCTCCCTCGTTATCTGCCTGCCGCTCCCCGTAGGTTACGATCACATCATTAAAAGCTAATGCCCCCCTCGCCTGTCAATCGCCGGCGGAAAGCCGCAAGCGAGAGCAGATGGCGACGGCCGGCCGTAACGCGCTCGGAGCGGGAGTGAGCGCCGTGGTGGCGACGATGGATGCGATGTGCTTGCTGCCCATGATGCCCCCTTTGTGTTGTGATCTCCCTGCCCTCTCCCGCTGTCGGGAGGGCCGGATTGGTTTCCGGCCCTCCCACGATCCTCGTCCTCAATAGGACGGCAACACGGCCAGCATGTCGGCCCCTGTCACGGTGCCATTGACGGTACCATCGAAGAATCCCGGCATCGGACCCGCCGTGACGACCTGCATTCCCGCGGACCATGAGGCGGCGCTTGGGCAGGTCGGGTATTTGGCGGGCACGGACGACGAAAGCGTCACGAGCCTGTTGCCTGTTCCCGGTTCCGCCCTTGCCGTGAAGCTGCGTGCGTTCGATGCCTCACCCCTCACGTCGAAGACGTAATCGCCGTTCTCGCTGAAAACGGCCCTCTTGCCGACGAGCGGCGCAAGGTTGGCATCCCACTGGTTGATCTGCGTCTGGCTGATGTTCTGGCCACCGCGGCACTGGATGTGGTGACCGTTGCTGAACCGCAGATCGTACACGGCCCAGTAAATGTCGGTCGCCGGGGGAGCGGCCGGCGGAGTCGCCCCGTCCCTTGTCCTGTCGATCAACAGGGCCTGGGTGACCGTTCCGCTGGAGGTGCCGTCGAAGAAGCCAGGCATGGGCCCGTTCGAGAGGACGCGCATCCCGTCTTCCCATGATGCGGAGCTCGGGCAGTTCGGATACTTGGATGCGTTGGCCGACGAAGCGGCCACGTACCTGTTTCCGGTTCCGGCGGCGGCCGTAACCGTGAGGCTGCGTCCGTTTGCTGCCTCGCCCCTGATCTCGAAGGAGAAGTCGATGTTCTCGCTGAAATTGACTCGCTTCCCGACAAGGGACGCGAGGTTGGCGTTATAGGTGTCGAACTGTTCCTTCGGCATCGTGTCCGCGACCTTGCACTGCACCTGGTGCCCGTTCGAGAAGGCGTAGGTGGCGAGAACCACGCCAGTCGGCGGCTCGGGCCATGCGGTCCCGACCGGAAGCGGCCCATCGTGGAGGTTCACCGCGGTCACGGTGCCATTGGCCCCCTTGGCCCCGTAGCCGTGCACGACCATCGGACCCTTGCAGAGCGAGGGCACGCCGCTGACGTTCTGCACATCGTATGTTCCGGGTGCTCCCGGAAGGGCAAAGGACAGCGTGGGGATCGTCGCGCCGCCCGGAGCCGTCATCGTGACGCGCCAGGTGTCCTGCGCCACATCGTGGTCGGCAGACGTGACCGTGCGCCCCGAAAGATTCCCATCGCTCGAGGAGGTCAGGCCGTTGTGTTCGCACGACACCCTCCAGCCGTTGGAGGCCTCGATCGTGACGAACGGCGGCACTGGCGGTGGAGGCGGCGGAGGCCACGCACCGTATGCCGGAAGAGGCCCCTCGTTCAGCGTAGCCGAGGTGATCGTGCCGTTATTGCCAAGAGAGCCGTAGCCGTGAACGATGAACGGCTCCGCACAGAAGGAGGCCATGCCACCCGCCTCCTGCGCCTGGTAGTTGCCGGGAGCGCTGGGGACGGCAACGTCGAATGCGCCCGAGACGGAAACCACCCAAGCCCAAGTGGTGTCGGGATCGTAGACGGCCGTCGAAACCGAACGCCCGACGACCGCATTGGCCGCATCCTGCGTGAGACCGTTGTGGCGGCAGGAGAGCGTCCAGCCACCCGAGGCAGCGACCGTGAGGATCGGCCCCGGTGGCGGCGGAGGTGTCTCGGTATCCTCCCCGCCACCCGGAGGCGTGACGACAGCCGAGGTCGGACCCTGCCCCTTGTAGCGGAAAATGTACTGGGTGGCCGACCAGGCCGGCACCGTGAGCATGGTCGCCGCAAGGAATGCGGCGGTGAGCGGAACGATCGAACGCATACAGGTTCCCCCTCCTGTCGTTGCCGCCCCGGCTCCGGTTGTTCCCCGGTTATGTTTCGTTGGGTTCTTTTGTCGGAGGGTTTCACCCCCGCGTTGCCCAAGCTTTGCCATATGATGGTGTATGCGAAAAGCTGTCGGCGCAACCTAAAATCGACCAAAAAAGGAGAGCCGGAAACCCGGCCCTCCTCACGATTCCGTGATCGTCGCGGGTCAGTAGGGCTGTTCGGGGAGCACCTGGATGGCGAAGATCCTCGCCCACCCGCTGGCCTTCTCGCCGCGGGTCAGGATCTTGTTGTGGGGATTGTCCTTGGCGGAGCCGCAAGCGGGTCCGAGATCGCGGAGGTGGATGTAGATGTGCTGGCCGTTCGTTTCGGACGGCAACGCGATGATGCCGCCCCAGCCGGCCTCGATCGTGCGCTCCGGCTTTTCCATGAAAATGTCGCCCCGGACGTAGTGGTGCGAGGCACCCTCGCGCTCGTGATCCCCCTGGAAGTAGATGTGCGCCCCCTTGAACCTGCTAGCCTTCGACGTGAGCGTGATGAACTCCCCTCGCGTCATGGCGCTCTTGCCGCTCTCGCGCCCGCACTCGAACGACCAGCCGTTGTCGAGCGTGAGCCGGAAGATCGGAGCCACCATTTCCTCCTGGTTGGCCTCCGCTCCCGGCATCAGGGGAATGGCGACCTGCGCTTGCGCCGATGCCGCCCCTGCCAAGATGGTTGATGCCGCGAGAACTGCGATAGCTGACTTCCGGAACATGCCGAGCCTCCTTGTTGATTGCCGTCCCCGAAGCGTGACTGCGTAACCCTGTCGGCGCAACCTATGCCGTCACCGAGGTCTTATCGGCACCCCGCCTCTCCCCGGGTCGTCATCTTTCCTAGTAGGTGTCGTAGGGATCGGCATCGAAGACCGAGATGGACGAGACCGTGCCCCAGGTATTGCTGGCGGGCTGCGCCGGGTTGGCCAGGAGCTGCGCGTAGGGATCGTCCGCATAGCCCAGGTAGGGAACCCCGCACGTTACCTGTCCGTGCTGGTAGTCCCCGATTGCGTGGCCCACCTTGAGGGTGATCCCGAACAGGTTCTGGGTCCGCGGGCCTTTCGCGTGGCTCTGGCTGAAAGCGGTTCCATACGGTTCCGATCCAGGGTTCGGATGCGCCGCCATCCCGTCCGGGTAGATCCGGAAATCCTGCTGGTTGGAGGCATGTGGGTGAGCGCCCCCAAACCAAACGTCAACGCCCTGGAACTGCGACACCGCGCTCTGGATGGCGGCAATGCTCCCGGCAGGAACCATCGGATTGATGGTGCACTGGTACGACAGTCCGTGCGAATACGTCACTTGCAGGACGGCGGCGCGAAGGGTCGGAAGCGGCGGCGCGGGATTCGTGGACAGCGGGCCGACCGTCGCGGTGGCAACGGTCGTCCGGTTGCCCATCAGCGATCCCCAGGCATTGATCGTGGCGTTGCCGTTCTTGCAAAGAGTCTGGCCCCAGTCGCTGACGGTGGTTGCCACGTTGCTGGCCGTTGGGTTGAACGACACGTAGTTGTCGCCGCCGCCGCCCTCGCCGCCCTCCCAATAGATCTGATGCCTCCAGACGGGCCCGTCCTCGTCCGCAGGGCCGTTGAAATCGGCCGATGCCCCGACCATGCTGGCGGCATCCGCCGCCGTGAGGTCGCTTTCGCACTGGAAGTCGAGGCCGTTCGCAAGTCTCACGCGGATGCCGTTCTGCGGCTCCTCGTCCTCGTCGTCCTCATCCACCGGAGTCGTGGACGGCGCTGGCTTCGGCCCCATGCCGTTGTAGCGGTAGTAGTATGTTGCCGCCTGTGAGGACGAGACGGCCCCTGCTACCAGCACGGCAGCGACGATGGATGCAAGCGACTTCTGGATCATGGCTTTCTCCCTTTCCCCTCGATTGCCTCCGCCTCGGTCCGCCAACAGTCGGAACGTCAGTTCACCGTGACCTGGAACCAACGGTTCGCCCCGGAGTGGTTGCCCGTGGCGGACTCGACGGCATCGCCCTGGAGCGAGACCCAAGCGGAACCCGTCCAACCCGGCGGCATCGTCAGGACCAGGAGCGGGAGATCATCGGGACCCACGACCCACGTGCCGTCATCCTCGCGGGTGCCGTGCGACAGCGTAGCGCCAGACGGAAGTCCGCTGATCCTGGCATCAGCAAGGTGTTCCGATCCGTCCGTGTCTACGAGGGAGATTCCCAGGTCCAGGGTGATGGGGTCGTTCACCGTCCCGGTCACGTTGGAGGCATGGATGACGGGCACGTCCGGGTAGGGTCTTACGTCGAGGTTGACGGTGCCCGATACGCCTTCCGTCCCGCCGCTCCCGTTGGAGAGGGTCGCGGTCACGTTGAGCGGCAACACCCCGCTATAATTCGCCGGAGGGGTGATCGTGACGGTCCCCGCCGCGAGATCGGCAACAGGCACCGACCAGGCACCGCCAGCGCTCTTCGTGCCGTGGCTGAACGCAAACTCATCCGAAAGGCCCAGGATCGTCGCGTTGCCCTGCCAGTTCCACCCTGCGGACGGCGAGAAGGCGGCATTGAAGGGACCGATCATGTCCTCGGTGATGGTCACGGTCCCGCCGATCGTGCCGGCAGGTGCCGCAGGAGCCGCCGCCAATTTCGGACCCTTCCCCTGGTACCGGAACACGAAATGATCGGCCGCGCCGGCCGGAACGACACCTGCTGCCAGTGCGGTAGCCGCAAGAAGCGAGACGATGGATTTCCTGAACATGCGTTCCTCCCTGAAAGGTTGCCCTTCCCAACAGACTGTGAGCGAAACCCTGTCGGCGCAAGATGAAACGGACAAATTGAAAGGGGCCGGAAAACCGACCCCTTGCCGCGCACGTATGTCCCGACTTCCGGACCCTACTCCGGCAGCGCCTCGAGGCCGATGACCTGGACATGCGTCACCTTTGTCCAAGTCCCGGGAGCGTAGGTGCCGGAACTCATGTTGTGGACGGTGACGGGTCCGCCGATGGAGTCCGCATCGCCGCACGCCGCGATGCCATCGCCGCCGATCCCCAAAGGTTGTCCAGCACCAGCGGGGAAGTAGACCTCGGCAATTCCCCATTCCGGGTCCGGGTCCGGGTGGTCCGTCCTGTCCTCGGAGAAGATGGTGATCCGATAGGCGCCATCAAACATAGGACTCGATCTCAAGTATGCGTCCTTCCCGGCGTATCCGGTCACGTTCGCCTGGAAGAGCGGGATCAGCTCTTCGTCAATGTTCGTCCAGGCACACTGAACGACGATGCCGTTCTCGAAGGTAGCTCGGGTCGCAAGAGCCACTTGCTTGGGTCCGGTGTCCTCCGGGGTGGTAGCCGCAGCCTTCGGTCCCTTACCCATGTAGCGGAAAACGAACTGTTCCGCCGCACTGGCCGGAACGATGGCCGCCGTCAGTGCGGAAGCCGCGAGAAGTGAAATGATGGATTTCCTGAACACGCCGTTTGCCCTCCTAGCCATTTGATGACGAATCAAGCGTGATTGCGAAACCCTGTCGGCGCAACGGGAGGCAACGGAAAACTTATCCGTTCAGCGTTCCCTTCCGCTCCCGGGCAACGGCATCCACGCCCTCAACTGCTCATCCGGCACTATCGTCGTGCTCGGCTGGCCTTCCTCATCGAAGGGGTCGATCCAGGCCATGCGGGCGAAGACGATCCGTGAGGACTTGAACCGATCCTTGTCCACCTTGCCATATGCGAAGCGGCTGGTCCTCTCCCCGCCCCTGTCGCAGAGGTCGATCATGTCGAACGCGTAAGCGCCGGGTACCTTCGATTTGTTGTGGACGACATGGACCTCCAGCGGCCAGGTCTCGTCGTGTTCGCGGTCCTCCAGGATGCTGACCTTGGGATCGGCCACTTCGAGCTCGATAGCCCAGGCCCGCCCGAACTTGCCCTTGTAGAAGTCCTTATCGTGGAGCCACCCGCCCTCGAGGCGATCGAAGAATTTCCTCGCGTCCGTGGTCCATCCCTTGACGGGTGTCTTGCACTCGAACACCCAGCCGCTTTCGGCCACGATGCGGATGCCGGCAACCTGCCCCTTCGAGTTCCGCTGTTCCTTCGGCTCCTCCCGCTTCGAGGGAGTGGCGTAGGTCCAGTCGTCGGGACGATCCAGCGCGGAAGCCGGGGATGCCGCCATGAGGGAGGCGGCGGCGAGTGCGATGGCGATGGACTTCTGGAACAAGCGACACCTCCTTATTGGGGAAAGGGAAGGGAAGAGGCCCTTCCGCATCAAAACGGATCGGTGAGCCTGACCGCTGCGTCAGTGACCCGTCCCTCGTAGAGTTTGCCGTCGATCAGGTCGTGGTCCGGATGCGCCACCTTGTTGTAGGGCGAGTTCGGGAAGTCGTCGCCGTGGCACCTGAACGTATTCCCGTCCGCGGGACCGACCACGATCACGATGCCCCCCTCGGGGCCGGAATCTTCCCATCCGGCGATCCCCCGCCCGGTCGCCGCGCCCGCCTTCCGGTCGAATCCGGACAGGGAGGACGCGCCTCCGGCCGCAAACTCGGCCTGATCCAGCCGTTCCGTGCGATGCCAGCTACCGTAGACGACTTCGCTTCCTTCCAGGACGGTCGCGGCCAGTTCGAAGAACCGTCTCTCGTTTTCATCGAGGGTCACGTTGCTGGCGAGGGTGCAGGATACCTTCGAGCCGTGATCCGTAGTTACGTCGAGGACAACCGCTGTCCCCCTCTGTTGCGAGGACTCCGCGCCGGCTGTCGAGAATGTCGAGAAGGCTCCCAGCGCGAGGACGGCGGCAAGTGCGGTCGTGACGATCATCTGCTTCATGTGCTAGCCCCCTTGTCCGTGTGGTCACGATGATGGTGTATGCGAAACCCTGTCGGCGCAAGGAGATTCCAGCACTGAAAGGGGCGGGTTCCCGCCCCTCCCCCTGCTGACGGCCATGCCCGCCGCCGTCATTCCGAGACGAGATCGGCGTAGTCGATGGACGTAGCCCCGACACCGATCGCGCCGACGATGGTTGCCGTGCCGGGAAGGCATGGGGACTCGTCGGTGCCGCCGTTGACGGTCACGGTGCCTCCGGCCGCGTCCGCCGTCACGTCACCAGGCCATGACCAGATCATGCTTGCGCCGATGGTACTGGGGACCGTCAGCCTCGCCGGCGGCGTGGGGGACCTGGTGATCGACATGGACGAGTAGGATCCCATGAGCTCGGGCGGGAGAGGAACCGCGGGATTAAGTCCGCACTCGAGGACCGCGCCGTTGGCCGCGACGATGCGGAGATGGGTCGGCTCGTCGCCCTCGTCCGTCCCGGTGATGTTGATCGTCACGGTCGTCGTCGTGCCGTCCGCCGCCGCGACCGTGAACGCATCCGTGTAGAGCGAACCGTCCTCGAACTCCTCATGCGCCGATGAGGCCGTGTAGGTCCAGCCGCCGGCGGCATCGACCGTGAAGGTGCCGTACAGCCCGACCGTTCCCGGCTGCGCCACGAAGGATTCAGGACTGTCCACGTCCGAGATCGTCAGCGTCCCGGAGGCGGAGATGGCTCCCGGGGTATTCCCTTCGGTCCGGGACACTGCCACAGGCACGAGGACCGCAGGGTCGTTGGCCCCGGTGATGCTGATCGTGACCGTCTGCGAGGCCGTGGCCCCATGCTCGTCGGACACGACAGCCGTGAAGGTGTCGCTGACGGACTGGCCTCCCGCCAGCGGGTCCGCCGCCCCTGGATCGAGCGTGTAGACCCACGTTCCCGAGTGGTCGATGGAAAGCGTTCCGTAGGTGCCGGAGCCGCCGCCGGTGATCGACCAGGTGAGCGTTGCGTCCAGGTCCCAGTCGGCGGCGATGATTCCCCCGGAGGCGCTGGTCGTCCCGTCCTCCGTGACGGACCCCGACTGCGGGCCCGACATGATCGCAGGGGGATTGTTTCCACCTCCTTCATCGGGAGGCGTGACCACCCCCGATGCGGGCCCCCTGCCCATGTAGCGGAAGATGTAGGTGGTCGCCGCGTCAGCCGTCGAGACGGCAGCAAGCGAGAGCAGGATGGCGAGTGCGGATGCAGTGTGCTTCATGTGCGTCCCCCCTTGTCGTGCTGCCCCCTCCCGATGCGTTCGCTGTCTTTTGTCGTATTATATGCTGGTCACTGTGCGGACGGAGCCGGAGCGCCCGCGACCGCAGCACCCGCGACCGGAGCCTGTGCGGCGGGACGATTGCCAGGGAGAGGCTTCGGAGCCCCTGTCGGCTTCGCCATCGGTGTCGGGAGGCCCGGAAGGGCACCTGCCCTTGGCGGAAGCGCCGCCCCCACGCCTTGGAAGCCCACGGTCGCCATCGTCACCTTGTCGTGTGCGTTGTCGAGGGAGCCGCGCTTCTCCACCGTCATCGGCCCCTTGCAAAGCAGGTCAACGCCGTGGACAGGCTTGACCTCCGGCTTGCCCTCCTCATCGGGAGCGATGAAGACCAGCTTCTCGCCATCGTTGTCCAGCTTGCCGATGATGGATACGATCCACGAGTTCTTCTCGCGCTCGAAAATGTTCGTCACCACGTCCCGGCCGACCATCCGCTGCGCGAAATCCGGCCTGATCGCGGTAGGGCACGACACCCGCCAGCCGCTCCTGGCATCCCCGGTCGTGATCGTCAGCATCATCGACGCTGCGGCAGGTCTCGCCTCCGTCGAGGCAGGAGCCGCCTGTGCCGAAGCGCTAGCGCCAGCCTCCGCAGGTGCCTGTTCGACAGGAGCGGTGTCCTGCGCGTTGGCGACCGCCATCACACCAAGCCCTCCGGCGACCACAGCCGCCGCACCCAATGCGAGAACCTTGCCGTACATCCGTTCCTCCCTCTCCCCGTCCCCAATCGGACACAAGACAAGCGTGTATGCATAAGCCCATCGGCGCAAGGTGTGGCGACACAAAAGAAGAGGGAGCCTTCCGGCCCCCTCCTGGTATCGTTCTCACCGTTCCGGTCAGTGGTAGTAGGACAAGTCGAAAGTTCCACCCGGAACCTGGCCGTAACCATCGACCCACGGTTGGGCCACGACCCTCCATTGCTGGCCAGGACCAACCGGGAACGTGATGGAGCAACGCTTCGAGTAGCTTGGATTGTTGTCGTAATCGAACTGGATGACCTGCCCCTCCACGACACCCGCGAGGTAGCAAGCGTTGTTCGGGCCTCCGACCTTGCCGCCGTGGGCCGCGACAATGATCGTCCCTCCCGTATTGTTCGTCCGCGAGAAGCCGTCGCTCTGGGTGCTCAAGTCCACATAATCGCCCTTGAAGCCGCCGATTGCCGCCCACCTGTTCTTGCCGTTGCCATCGGGTCTGCACGTCATGAGGACTTCCTTGGAGTCCGTAGCCACCGCGCCACGCGGAGCGCAGACCTGTCCAGCAGTGGCCTCCGTAGTCGTGCGGAAGTAGTCGCCTGTGATGCCCCGGGCGGCTTCGATGCCTTCGGAGACCTGGACATTGCCGCCGACAGTCATATCCCCCTGCGAATGCACGGTTCCGGCATGGACACCGCCATTGGCGTGGACGGTCTGTGCCCTTACGTCACCGCCGGCCCTCACGTCATACCGGGCCTCAACATTGCCGTTCCTGGCCTCGATGTTTCCGGTTTCCGTAGCCATGCCGCGGCCAGCCACGACAACGCCCCCTGCCGACACGTTGTTGTGAGCCCAAACGTCGATGCCGCGCATGTCACCCGCCTTGAGCGCGGGATCCCATGCGCCAGCGGCGACGAAGGCATCACCCCACACCTGCCCGGTCGCCCGAACCTGGCCGTGGATATGGGCATCCTCGCCAACGGACAGGCTCTTTTCCGTGGCCAGGTGTCCTTTGGCGCTGATGTTCCCATCAGCCGTCACATTCTCCGTGGCGTTGATGTTCTTCGCGTCCTTGAGATCGTTGTTGTTCATGTCGATGGCCGTATTCATGCGGTTGGCCTCCGGCATACCCGCGACCGGATTCCGGTACAGGTAGTCGTTCAGCGCCGTTCCCTCGAGGTAGGCCAAGGTGGCGACCAGCGACTGCCCCGGCACCGGACGCGAGCTCCCCCAGTCGCCAATGGCAGTGCGCCAGCCGCCGGAGGTGCCGACGACATGCCCCGCGTCCTCATTTCTGACCGGAGTCCGCGGAACGTACCCGCCGGCAGCGCCGATGTACGTTGCCACCTTGGCTAGAGCGGGATCGGGAATGGACCCGCCCCTCGTGACCACGATGGCCTCCAGCTTCGGCCCACTCGGGCTGCTGACCTCACGCACGAGCAAGGTGTGGGTCTGGTTGTAGCCGTTCCTGTCCCTGAAAGATGGCGGCAGGAAGCCGTCCGCCTGGAGCGAGGGCAAACTGAACGAGGCCGCTCCCCCTTCGTTCGTTGCCGGGATGACGGCGACCGCCGAGCCCGAAAGCCTCGTGATGAGAGTGGAATGATGCTTCTTGAGATAGCCGGCAGCGGCGTTTTGGACCTCGATCACGCGTTCGGCCACGCCCTTGGCCTTCAGGGTTTCGGAGTTCTCGGCCATCATGCTGGCGAAACTCCCCATTGCCACCGCCGCGATCGTCAAGGCACCTGCCGTCTCGATCAGCGACATGCCTCGCTGGCGGCGGATGCTGCGCTTCTTCATCAGTTCCCGGTTCATCATCCAGTCCCCCCTTCGATAAGCGGAGCCTCGTCGGCCTCCATCGCCCGTAACGATTGTCCCCTTGCCTGTTGCAAGTAACAACAAGCCTGTGCGCGAAACCCTGTCGGCGCAATAGGGAAACACACAAAAGGAAAGAGGCCGGATCGCTCCAGCCTCCGCTCCCTGTCCCCAATGGGTGTGCCTAGTTGACCGTGACTGTCAGGGACCGCGGCGAGGAATATGCAGCCGCGCCGTTGGGCTCCTGCGCGATGGCGACCACCGTCAAGGTGAAGTCGGCCGTCGATCCGGCCGGCGGCGTGATCGTCAGGGTCGAAGCCCCGTCTACCGGGACGACCGCCTCGCCCCCGACCACGGACAGGATGCTTCCTCCTGCGCGGACGACCGCTCCGGCCGGAACGTTCTGCAAGAAGTAGCCTACGATGCTTTCGGAGCCATCAACGTCCGTGGCGATGGCGCTCACGGAGAGAGGAATCTCCGTGTCCTGCGCCCCGGTCGCGTTAGTGACCGTCAGGCTTGGAACGTCTGCCACGGCTTCGGCCCGCACCTGGAAGCTGACGTTCCTCGTCGCGCTGGCACCGCCGATAGTTTCCCTCGCGGTTGCCGCCATCGTCAGGGTAATGTCGCCGGAGTAGTCCCTTGGCGGTGTGTACGTCAATCCGGGGAGATCGGCCACATTCAGCCGCCAAGAGTTGTCCGCCTGTCGAGCGCCGCTCGACAGCATGGCATTGGGTCCTAACCCTGTGATGACGATCGAGAGCGTTTCCGATCCGTCCGTATCCACCAGCGATGCCGCCAGGTTCAACGGAATCGCCTGATCCTCGTAACCGGAAACGTTCGTGGCCGTTGCGTTCGGCTGCTGCGCCACTGCGTTGACTGTCACCGGGATGTTGCCCGTCACGACCCTGCTGACGGTCTTGCCATTTCCGGTGTCGGATGCGGTGGCCGTAATCGTGAAGGTATAGTCATCGTCGCTGTTCGCCGGAGGCCGGAACGTGACCGTCCTGGCGATCAGGTCGGAAGTCCGGATTTGCCAGACACCCGGGCTGATCTCCGAGCCGCGATTGAACGAGGCACCCGATGGCACGTTGGCAACCTCCGCGAACATGCTCCAAGCCTCGGAGCCGTCCTTGTCAACGAGGTTGAGGGTCGGCCGGAAGTTAATGTTTCCGTTCTCGAGGCCTGTGACCGAGCCGCTGATGGTGGCGTTGTCCAGCACCGGATCGACTTCGACTGGCACGACACCGGACAGCATTGCTGAGCCACCATCGTTCGTGTTCACCACAGGGAGGTCCACGGTCAGGTTTCCGGTTCCGCTCCATTGCGGAGGGGGCATCAAGTAGACGGAACCCGCCATCAGGTCGCTGACCGGGATATGCCATCTTCCGTCCGGTTGCTTGGTCCCGGTGCTGAAAGACATGGCAGAGTGTGCCCCGGAGATCACCGCATTCGCCCCGAAGGTCCAGTTCCCGCTCGGCGTGAACGAGGTCGTGGGCTGGAACAGAATCGGCAGGTCCTCGTTGCCGGAAGCCGTTCCCGCCACGGTGCCAGTCGGCAGAGCGGCCTCATTCACGACAACATTGAAGGGGACGACCGACTGCGCCCGCGTCCCGTTGCTGTTCTCTGTTGCGATGGCAACCAGGGTCAGTCCCAGCGTCCCCGAGAAGCCGGAGGGAGGAAATAGCGAAAGGGCTGGAAGGTCGGACAAAGGCACGCTCCAGATGCCCGCCCCCTCGTCGGAGCCGTGGGACAGGGCAGCACCACCGGGAACGCCGTGAATCTCGATGGAAAGGGTTTCCGACCCGTCCGTGTCGGTAAGGGATGCATTCAGCGCCAGCGGAATGGACGTGTCCTGATCGCCAGACACGTTGCCGGCAGAGACGCTAGGAGCATCCGCAACGTCAACCGGAGTTACCGGAGCGGATACCGCCGTTGGCCCCTTCCCCCGATAACGGAAGATAAATTGCGTGTCGGCCTGTGCCGGAACGATGACCCCGGCCATCGCCGTCACCAATGCGATCACGGATGCTGCTGTCTTGAACCCCATTCCTTGCCCTCCTCCGTTACGTCCCTTGACGTTCCCCTTGCCTGTCGCAAGACACAATGATGTTGTATGCAGAAGCCTGTCGGCGCAATGGCCGGGAGGGCAAAAGAAAGAGGCCGGGGCTATCCCGGCCTCACGCAAGCACCTCCCCGGGGAAGGATCACGGATTGATGTGAACGTTGTAGGAAACCGTCTCGGTCGCCTGTGCCCCGCTACCGATCTCGATCGTCGTAATGTGCATCGTGACGGCGAACGTCCCCACGAAGCCAGGCGGCGGGAGAAATTCCATCGCAGACAATCCCGCATAATCCCAGTTCGTGTCCATGAACCATGACCCGTCACCTTGCTCGGTGAAATAGCCGTAGTTGAGCACCGAACCCGGAGGCAGACCCTCGATCCGCACCTGAACCCATTCCGACAGGTCGGGATCCTTGGAAGAGATCACGAAAGGCATGGTAAAGAACCAGTCCTGTTGAGCGTGCACCTCGGCATACAGCCATTCCAGGTTGGGGCCGTCGATCACCCCGTCGATGTGGACGTTGACCTGACCGGAAACGGTCTGGGTCTGCCCGCTGTCGGCATGGACGACCGTGGCCAAAATGGCGGGTTCGGTATCCACATCGCCAATTCCAGGCAGAGGGATCATCTGGACGGTCCCAGCCCGCAGGTCGGCCACTGGAACCGTCCATGTGTCGGTGTATTGAGCGGAGCCCGTATGGCTGCCGTGAGTGAACCCGAAGCCCGAGGGAACCGTGATCGTAGCATCCGCGCCCCACTCCCACCCCTCGCCCGAAAGGGAAAAGGAGGGTGCGAAGGCAAATGACACGTCCTCTACGCCGTTGGCGTTCCCACCGATGGAGGCCGTTGCCGCTGCCGGCGGTGTAGTCGTCGGAGGCGGCGCTGCGATGCTGCCCTCCGGGCCCTTCTTGCCGGCCTGGGCATGGCGGTAGAAGTACTGGTCTGCCGCACTGGCGCTCGTCGTGAGCACGGCGGTCGCCAACAGCGCGGCGATGATTGTGTTCCCTGCGTTCCTCAAGACTGCCCCTCCCGGTTATTGCTCGTTGACGTTCCGCTTGCCCAATGCAAGCTACAATGATGGTGTATGCACAATCCTGTCGGCGCAATGGGTACGAAGACAAAGGAAAGAGGCCGGAGATCATCCGGCCTCCTGTGCTGTCGCGGTAACGGCCAGGATCAGATGGGATCCTCGAGGGTGATGGTCACGGAGTCGATGGTCGCCCAGCGGTCAGGGGCATACTCGATTTCGTACCAGTCCGCCGAAGGCATCCCCTGCACGACCTCAAGATACCCGATGCTCCCCGGGACGTAAGCATTGTCGGGATGGCCGTTGCAGTAGAGACCGCCGCCAGTGTTGATCCCGAGACTGAACCCCGAACCCGAGGCTGGCCCCGATAGCGGGACGGTGGCGTAGCCAATGTAGGGGTAGGACGGATCGTAGTCGAAGCTGGTCGTCGTGTTCGGGTGAAGCTGGATCATCCGCGACCAGTCGCTGGTAGAGTAGCTGGCCTGGAACATGGCGTATCCGCCCACCAACGGCGCGATCTTCGCACCGAAGTTCAGAGCCGCGATCTCGTCCGCCGTAAGGTTCTCCCAATGCGCGAGGCACCGGAAGGAGGTTCCGTCCGACATTGCCATATTGAGCCAGACCGAATTCACGAGGATCGTCGGCCAAGGCTGGGGAGTGGGGATCGGCGTGTTGTCGAGGTATGCCTGGGAAATGGTGTCATCGCCCTCCGCGCCGTATCCGGTGACGATCATGTCGTTGTCGGTGCAGATGTTGCTGTAGTAGCCGCCGTCAGAATGATTGACGTAGGTGCCCGCCACCTGCGGCACCACGGCACCAACCCACATCCCGCTCCCTCCCCCCATGAGCTGATACACAGAATGGTATTTGCCGGAAGCGCTGTCCCACCGGGTGCTCGGGTAGAGATAGAGCGCCGTCCCGACAAGCGCAGCCACCTTGTCGGGATCGGTGCCATCTCCTGCGGCCTCGCACCGGAGCGTCCATCCAGTGGTGGACCTGAACGTCAGATACCTTCCCGGAGTGCCGTCATCCGGTCTCTGCATCGCCACCTCCGGCCCCTTGCCGGGAACCCGGAAATAGTAGGTCGCCGCCGCGTTCGCCGTGGCCGTCAGCGCCGTGGTTGCCATGAGCGCCGCAATTACGGCAGTTGCCTTCCTGAACATGCGTTGCCCCCTCCTCGATTGCTGCCCTAGAAATCATCTTGTGCGGTGCAGGTCACAACAATTCTGTATGCGAAAGGCTATCGGCGCAAGTAGGGGGCAAAGTAGAGAGGCCGGAGATCATCCGGCCCTTCACCAGTCCGCAGTCGTCGGGATCACCAGGGTGCGACGAGGATCATCTGGCTGGACGTGACGGTGGCCCACCTGTCCGGGGCAACGCTTCCCTCCTGCCAGGCGGTGTGAGCGGCAACGTAATCCTCGTAGGAATTGAATCCGCCCGAGCCGTCGAAAGCCGCATACGGCTGGAAAGTGCCATATGACGACACGTAGGTCCGCGGATCGACGTTGCACCACCCCATGTCGGGCAACCCGAAGCTGATATGCGCCGGCCGACCGCTCAAATGAAAGCGTCCGGTGGCGATAGGATCGGACGTGTTGGTGAAGTCCGACTTGTTCGGGGCGAAGAAACTGATCGGGTTTTCGTTCTCGTGCGGCTGGACAGGCTGGAACCAGACTCGCAATCCGGCAGCGGCTTGGATCCTCGGTCGCCACTCGTTGTAGGTCGCCTCCTCGGCGTAGTTCGCCATCACGCACTCGAAGACGAGACCGTTCGAGAGCGTCATCCGCTGCATGACACCACGCGGGCCAGTGACCGGAGGCGGCACCGGAGCCATCGACACCTCGGGTCCTTTCCCGGGGATGCGGAAGTAATACCTCGTCTCGGCGCTGGCTGGCACCGATGCGACAAGGAGTGATACGGCAGCAGCTACGGACGCGATCCCCCTATGCATGTTGATCCCCCTTTCGTTATGGCTGCCCCCCGCCTCCTTTGGTTATGATCGTTGTCACGGATTGAGCCACGGCGGTCATGGCGACCCCGCAAGCTCGGCCTTTGCACATATGGGTCAAGGAATCTGTTCCGCGAAAGCGCCGGCGGATCACCATGTGGTTATGAGCGCAGCGGTAGGAACACCGGATGGACCGGACAGAAGGGGAAAGGGAAGACAGAGTTCCGGTAGCCCGACCGTATGCAGCACTTCGTATCCCCTCTCCCCATGCCCGAAGGGTCACAAGGATCGGCGGCTTCACGCACCGCCAAAGAGAAAGGCCGGGAACCTGTCCCGGCCTCGCTGTCATGTCCCGCTTTGGTCAGCGGGTGTAGCCCCGGGACGGCCCCTGGTCACGATCCGGCCGCGAGAAGCCGTCATTGGCGGACGACACGCCCCCGAAGGGCTTCCCCATCGGCACACCCGGACGGAAGCCGCGAGGTGCGGGCCTCGAGGACGCTTCCTGCTGGACCGGAGCCGGCTGGGAAAGCGCCGCCTCGCGTGCAGCCTTCGCCGCCGCCTTGGCCTCCGCGATCTCGCCGTGCTCGACGGTCGCCTTCTCCTTCCACTGGCCGACCTGTGCCTTCATGGCCTCGTAGGTGCCCGAGGCGATCTCGGTGGTGTTGTGGTAGTCGCCGTCCCTGTCCACGACATGGAAGGTACCCTTGCCGTACTGCCTGATCTCGGCGTTGCGGAGGGTGTCGGCGGTCGGGCCGTCGAGTTCCTTGATGACCGCAATGTCGGCGTAGAGGTCCTGCGCCAGCAGTCCCTGCTTGGTCCGCTCCTTGGCCTGGGTGAGGTCGTTGTCCCATGCCTTGACGGAACCCATCACTGCCTCGAGGTCGCCTCGGGCAAGTTCCTTCTGGGTCTCGATCCCATCCCGGTTCCAGAGCTCGACGATCGTGTATTCGCCCTCGAAGTAGTCGGCGGTCGCGCCCCAGGAGCCGAGCGCGTCTTCATGCTTGGCGCGGTACTCCTCGATCTGGTCCTGGAGGGCATCGAGGTTGTCGTACACGGCCATCCGGTCAAGGGATGGATCTGCCGACACCGAGGCCTCGACCATGCGGTCCCTCGTGTCGATCTCGGCCTCCCAGGATCCGATCTCGGCTTCCATGTCCTCGAAGGTGCCTTTACCGAGGAAGGTTTCCCTGGTCTCGCCGTTCTCCTCGACCAGCTCGGCCCACTGATACTCGTTCTCGCCAACACGCTCGGCCACGAGGACGGAGCCGAAGCGGTTGCCGATGGCATCCAGCCTCACCTGGAGTTCCGCCGACCTGTCGGGGGACGGGCTGGCCTTGGCGGCGGCTTCCTGTGCCTGTTGCAAGGACTGCGCGATGGCCTTGTGGTCGTAGAGGCCGTAGCCGTCAGGCTTGATCTCGATGCCCGCGGCCTCGGCACGTCTCAGAAGTTCCTTCTCGGCCCTTTCACCCCTGCCGTCACCGCCCATCGCGTAGAAGACGAGACCCCAGTTGTCGGTGTCCTTGAGGCTGACGTGTTCCTTCTTCGGTGCTTCCTGCCACATGCTACCCTCCCTGATCCCCACCGCTTGTCGGCGGCTGTCCCATGATGAGCGGCCGAGGCTTGCAAGTGACAACGCCAACAAAAAAGAGGCCGGGGTTCACCGACCTCTGCACCTCGGTCCGGAAGGTACCCGAGGCTTTATATCTATGCACCGATTGCTACACTTTCCGGCCGTCACTCCTGCCCGTCAGCGGGTGTAGCCGTTCGATGCCGCGGACTGCTGTGACGGCCGCGTGAAGCCGTCTGCTCCTCCCCTCGAGGCACCCGATGCCCCGAAAGGCCTCGCACGGAGTCCGTTGCTCCTGGAAGGAGGCCTGATGTGGGTCCGCTCGGCTTCCTGCTTCCACTCGTCAACCTTCCAGCGGACGCTGCGGTCGTCGCCCTGCGCGAGAACCTTCCCATCGGCCTTGCGGTCGATGACGGAGAAGGTGCCCTTGCCATCGTGCGTGACCTCGGCATGGCGGAGCCTGTCGGCCACCGGACCCTGCGGGAAGTCCTTCAAGATGCCGTCGATGCGTTCCCTGATCCGTCCCTGCTCGTATGCCACCCTCTTTGCCTCGGCCTCTTCCCTGCTGGGCTGGACGGGAGCGGGAACGCGTACCGCCGTCAGGTCGGGGATGCCGGCGAGGAAGGTGCGGATGCGGTCAGCGTCCTCCACCGACACCTTCATCACCTGCTCGTTGGTGCGCTTGTCCCGGAGCGTGAGCATCGCCTTCATGTCGTCGCCCACGTCTAGCGTGCAGAAGTGCCCCCGCTTCAAGGCATCCTGTGCGATGGGCTTGAACGCGCCCTGTGCCGCCTCGCGGACGGCCTTCTTCTGCGCGGAGATCTCGCTTTCCCTCCTCGTCTGGTCGTAGGCGCTCCACAGATGAGCGATCTGGCCCTTCACAGTCTCGAAGTCACCGAACAGGTGACGGAAGGACGGCAGCGGCCCCTTTGGCTGGGACCACACGCCGAACTCGCCTTTGCCGTAGCGGACCTCCGCGCCCATGTAGCGGTCGATGCCGCTGGTGTCCTTGTGCTCCGTTGTCAGGCGGTTGAGCTCGGCCTGGAGTTCGGCGGTCTGCCGCGCAATCACGACCTCCTGCGAGACGGGAGCCTCCTTCTTGAGAGGGTCGGTCTCGGCCAGGATTTCCACGAAGACGCTCGGCTCCGGCGAGACCGTCGGCTTCGGCACGATGGGAGCCGCCCTGACAGGCTCCGGCTCCGGGATCGGCTGGCCGAGCCTGTTGGCCTGTGCCGCAATGTTGGCCCTCTCCTTCTCGGCGGCTTCAAAGATACCGATCTCGCGCTTGATCCTCTGCTCGTCGCCACGGACGACCAACACGAGGTCGAAGTCGGTGAGTTCCCAGATGTTGGGATCGTCCTTCGTGGGCTTGGCGTGCATCTGGTGCTGCTCTGCCCACAGGTTGGTTGGGTGGTGCCGCCACGACTTCTCGTCCCTGATCTCGTCCATGCGATGCCTCCTGCCGTCAGGCCGTCGATAGCGGCCTTGGCCCATGAGGAATCCCGGCCTCGCAAGCGACAATCGGCGCCTGTCGCAAACGGAAAGGGCGAGGTTTCCCCCGCCCTTCGAGATCGTTCGAGTTTCGAAGCGTCAGCGCGTCAGTCCGTTCGATGGCGCGGTGTCGGGGGAACGGTCACGCGAGAAGCCGTCCTTGGCGGCGGCAACGGAGCCGAAGCTTTTGCCGTGTGCGCGAAGCTGCCTCTGCTCGGCTTCCCGCAGGACACCCGGCATGTCCTCGTTGCTGACCTTGCGCCTGTCGTCTGCATCGTTGGAGGCTGTCTTCACGGAATAAGTCGACTCCCAGGGATTCGACTTATGAATGACCAACCCGGCCTTCGCCCCGCGCTCTTCGTTCGCCGCCATGTCAGCCAGCCTGTCGGGACCGTGGATCGCTGCGTAGGCGGAAATCCGCTCCCTCAACTCGGTGACGTAGGCAGGAATGTCCCTGGCCTTTCCGATGCCGTCCATCCACTTGTCCCGGATTCGCTCGACGGCCATGTAGTGCCCGAGATCCTCGAGGCTTCCGATGGCCTCGCGTCCGTTGTTGCCCGTCAGGCGATACTGGTCGCTGTTCCAGACGCTATGAAAGCCGTACCCCTCGGCTCGTGCCTTCTCACCGAAGGCAACTTCCGCGTGGGCCTTGGCAACCTCGGCAGGATCGGCCTTGGCGATGGCCTCCTGCTGCCATTCCTCAACCTGCGCCCGAATGGTCCGGTAGTCCCCTTCGAGGACAACCTTCTCTACCGTGAAATCCGGTGCCAGCGACTTCACGACCGACCAGTCGCCGTAGCCTTCGTAACGGACCTCCCCTCCCCGGATACGATCGTCGCCGGGAACGCCCATGTGACCGCGCCCAAGGCGATCCACTGCTTCCTGTAGGGCAGACTCGTTGGAACGGCGGAACCGCAGGACGGCCTCGCGGTCGGCAAACTCCCTCTGGTCGAAGCTGGCCTCCTCGGGCCACTCGTCACCGATGAAGGTGTACGGCATCTCGCCCCAGTGATCCGTGATCGCCTCCTTCCGCAAGCCGTCGATGTGTCGGCCCAACTCCTTGCGGTCGCCCTCGGCAATGACGGTTTCGCCATCCTTCGCCATGAGGCGGTAACGTCCCTCTTCCGCATGGACAACATACCCACCGTGAACGGCATCCAGCACCGGACTCGGTCCCCAGTCCTGCATGAGACGATCCAGTTTCCATTCGAGCTCGCTGAAATTCTCATCCAGGTGCTCCCGTTCCTGCTCCAATGCCGTTGCCATCCTTCGCCTCCCTGTCCCCGGTCGCCCCAGCGACGACCTCCCGACGATCAGGAGCCCGGCACAAGCAAGCGACAACGGCAGGTGGCCGAAAGCAGAAGGGACGGGAATGACCCCGCCCCTTCGAGATGTTTCGGATTTCGAACGATCAGTGCTTGAAGCCGTTCGACGGCGTATTGGTTTCCATGCTGCCCTTGCGCTCGAAGCCGTCCTTGGCGGCGCTGACGCTGCCGAAGGGCTTACCAACCATAGGAGCGGGCTCGTCCTCATCGTCATCAGGATCAAGCACATCGTAACAGGCGCTGATGGCTTCCTTGCCCAGCGTCTTCGACACGGCAGACCTGCCCGAGACGGGATCGCTGATCCTGTAGCCGCCTTCGACGCGAGTAATCTCTGCGCCCCAGGCCTCGATCTGCGCTCGGTTGTATTCGGTTGTGATGAAGTCGATCCGAAGCTCCTTCCGGGCATATTTGTCCAGCGCATCGTGATCGCCCTGCGCCACGACCGCGCCCGAGGCATCCTTCATCTCGAAGCCGTGCTCCGCATCGCCTGTGATCGAGTAGCCCCTGACAGCGGCCTCGTCGCGCAACAGGAGGTGATGCAAGACTTCCCAGTCGCCGCCCTCGAGGATGGTCGCCCCGCCGTCCTTGGCTGCGAGTTCCCAGGTGTCCTCGTCCAACTGGCGGACGGCCATGCCGTCCTGCCCAGCCCAGGCGTTCAGCCGCAACTGGGAGAAGTCGTCGTTCATCTTCGTGGCGGCGGCAAGGGTGTCGAGGCCGAATTCTTTCACCCGGAAGCCGTCCTTGAACTGCGGGTGGACACTCCCCGGATGACCACCGGCGAACAGGACATGGAAGCCGTCCTTCTTCTTGAAGATGGAGAAGCCAAGCTGCCTGATCTTGTGCTTCATCTCGTTCGTGAACGCCCTAGCCGGGTCCGTTACCTGCTTTGCCATGTGTTGCCTTCCAGTTCGTGCCGTCTGCGGAATGTAGAATTACAATAAAGCCTTCACGGCGCAAGGGTAAAGTTGCCACCTTTCAAAGAAAATAGCGGCTCTTGCGCCGATGTGTTTTTACTCGATTACCATGAACTACTGCCCAAAATCATGCATTTTCCCATCGGCGCAATAGAACTTACTCTGCTCTCGCAATGAAGAAGGGACCGGATCGCTCCAGCCCCTTGGAATGCTTCGGATTTCGAAATGTCGGATGCTTCGAACCTCGAACGATCACCTGCCGAACGACATTCCGGCCTCGGGTTCCCGTTCCCGTTCGCGTGACGGACGCGAGAAGCTGTCCCGGGATGCCTCCCTGACGCTGCCAAAGGCAACGCCGGCCGTCTTGCGGGGAGCCTCCAACTCGAGGGTACGCGCCACCTTGCGCTCCAGACGGGCCTCCAGCGGACGCAGCACCTTCTCCATGTCGGCGGCGGTGCCGTTCCCGACCACGCGCTGGCTCGGATCGGTCTTGCGGAGGCTGTAGGCACCGAACTCGTTGCGCCTCTCCACGGTGAGCCCGACCCTCTCGGCCCGTTCCCTGATCTGCGCGAGCTCGGCATCCCTTTCCTTGAGAACTTCCGGCGGAAGGGAGGAACGGTAACGCTCGATCTCCACCCTCCGCTGCGCCAGCACGTCCTCTTTCAGCAGGGGAGCGGCCTCTATGGCCCTGCGGGCGCGTTCGTCGATCGCCTCTCGGTCAAGGTAGCGGGTGACGGTCTGGAAGTCACCGATGGCCGCTGCGACCCTCTGCTGACCGATCCAGCCGCCAACGACCATATCGCGGTCCCCGAGCGGCCCCTTGGCGCGTCCGATGAGCATCTTGCCGCCGAACTCCGCCTCGATCCTGCCCCTGACCATTCGGTCCTCAACCGCCTCGATCTTGAGTCTCAAGCCAGCGGCATCTCCCCACATCATGGGAAGCCTCTTGCCGTCACGCGACAGCGCGTATTCGTCCTTGCCCTTGGGATTGGTCCCCAGGTGCTCAATGGCGAGACCCAGCCGTGCCGCACGCTCCTCCGTCTTCCTGTCGATCGCCATCCGGACCTCCCTCGTTGCTCCCCGATCATGAGGCTGTCGGCGTTGCAAGCGTCAATGGAAGCATCAGCCATTGACCGGACCACGGCCGATGAGCACTCTTTCCTCAAGCGGGTTCCGGCAAGTCCCCGCCCAGGGGCCGACCCCGAAACAAAACGCCTCCGAGGGCTCAATACCCGACCGGAGGCGCTTTGCTGTCCAGAGGATGGAATGCTTCGAGATCCGAAACGTCACCGCTCGTAGTCCCGAACCCTTCGCTGCTCCCTTTCCCCTCGAGGACGGTCAAAGCCGTCCCTGTCGATCAGCGCCATGAGGTTGCCGAAGGGCATGGCCTTCGATGCCTTCCGCGCCTCGGAAGGAGCGGGCGCTACTGCCGGCCTCTTCGCCTCGATCCCCGTCAGCCACTTGTCCAGGTCGTTCCGGGTGCCCTGCAACACGCGCCTGTTGCCATCGGGCGCGTTCGTCGTCTCTGCCTGGTAGGTGGCGAACACGTTCTCGCGCATGACGCGGACACCGACCATCGCGCCGCGGGACTCAAACGCCCTCAACTCGTCCTCCTGCCGCTTGAGCCATGCGGGATTGACCTTCGCGTAGATGGCCTCCTTCTCGGCCTCGCAGCGCATGAATGCCTCATAGGCATCCTGCGGGGTCGCGTTGAGGTCCGCGCTGGTGTCGTCCCTCAATTCCTCGCTGGCCCGAACGTCGAGGTACAGGTTGACCTTATCGAAGCTGCCAACCGAAACCACGACCTGCTTGGCATCCGGCGCATCGGGATCGTCCTCCCACCAGCCGACGATCATCCAGTCACCCGGCTTGGTTTCGAGGCCGGGGCCCAAGGTGGCCGGCTCCACCTGATAGAGATCGCCGCATATGGACTGGACACGCTCCCGCAGGATGCGTTCCTGCCTTGCCAATTCTTCCGTTGCCGCCATGAAAGTCCCCCGTCATCGGCCCGCTCGTTCCGGGTCCTCTAATCGTGAGTCCTTCCCGAGCGCAAGGAACAAGGGGAAAGGGAAAGAAGAAAGGGCAGGATAAACCCGCCCTTCCCGGTCTCGCCAATCCTTGGAGCGGTGCCGCTACTGCTCCACGAGCTGCTTTCCGTCCCACTGGTAGATCGCGGTCGGGATCACATCGTCGCCCACCGCGACGAACTCGGGAGCGCCGCCCTTGGGCGCGTAGCGGTGCAGGACCGTCATCGCCGTGAAGCTGGCGGCCGGCTTCCATGCCTGGCCGTCAACGGTGCGAAACAAGACGACCTTGCATCCGTTCTCGCCGCAGTCGCCCGGGAGGTGGGACCACACGATCACATCGTTGAAGTCGCCCCCGGTGAGGTTGAGGACGGCGTGCTCGAAGAGAGGATCCTTCGGCGCGTCCTTGCCCGTCCTGGCCTTGTATTCGGGCGCAAGCATCTCCGACAGGATCTTGTCGGCTGCGGGTCCGCCCGTCCGCCAGGGCAGTTCCTCGAAGCCCTTTTCCGTGAACGGCGCAATGTCGGGCAGGAGCAGTTCGGGCTCGTCATCGACCACCTGCGCGAAAGCCGGAGCCGACAGGAGGGTGAGCGCCACCCCGATGGATAGGAGGGTTCGTTTCATCATCTGCATTTCCTCTGCGCTGCTCCGTTAACCTCGACGTGCATGTGGGTGTAAGCGCCTCTGTACCGTTCGTAATAAGGCGACAAGACAAGGCCGAAGTTGGAGCAAGCGGCATCCCTCACCTGGTTGGCGATGACGCTCTCCGGAGTGCCCGTTTTCAGCATCTCGCCCATATCGACCTTCTCACCGTTCCAGATGAAATACTTAATGTCCACAGCCCGCCCCAGTCCGTGCGCCGACACCGTGCCCTTGTGGGAACCACGATTGTCGCGCTGGTTGCGGCATTCGGAGGTGGAGCCCATGTTGGCGTACCCGGTCACGCCCATTCCGGTCAGCGTCTGGCCGAAGCGCTCCATCGCCAGCGCGGTCTCGCACGTCATCGTGAAGTTGCCCGGGAACTTGATCGCGCCGCCTCGGTAGGTGATGGCGTTCTCGATGAAGCACGCCTTCCCATCGACCGCGCCGTTGTTGACCTGCCCCAACACCTTGAAATCGACACCCAGCGCTTTCAGCTTGCTGATGCACTCGGGATCGCTGACGGGGCCATTGGGGTTCGGCTTGCCGTCATGGTCGGCGGGGGCTTCCTTGGCGTAGGAGCAAGCCAAGACGAACGACCAGCTTCCCGTTCCCGGCCCGAAGGTCAAGTTCTCGCAAGCCTCCTTGTTCGGTCCCTTGGGAGCGCGTTGCGCCCAGGATTCGGCGGACTCACACTCCCCTCGGGTCATCAGGTGGGGACGGGCCTGTTCGCACAAGGTCCGCAGTTCGCCAGCCGGGAAGTTCGAGCACTGGATGCCCTCGATCATCGGCATGGTCACATCGCAGGTCCGCTTGTTGTAGTCCTTCTCAATGTCCTTGCAGCCGCTCAACATGCACAGGTACTTGCCCGCGCAAGTGGGATTTTTCGAGCCGTCCACGGTGCTGTATTCGAGTCCCTGGAAGCCCTTCTTGCCGCACACGCCTCCGCTCTTGAGGTAGGATTCCGCCCCTCCCTGTCCCACGAGGTGGGCCATCCCACGGATGCCCTCCTTTGTGATCTTGGTGCCGCTGCACCCGGGAGCATCCTTGCCCACGTAGTTGTAGAGGTGCTTGACGTAGTTGTCCTGCACCTTCTCCCACTCGACCTGCGCCCTTTCCTGCTCGGCAGGACTGTTCTTCCACTTCTCCAGGCTGTCGATGCCGCCCTTGTTCAACCATTTCCCGGTGCCATCCATGTAGCCAGTCTCGATGAGCGCCTTCTTGCCCATCTGGTACGCGCCGTGGAACGAATGCCCCTCCTTGTTCGAGACCGCGTAGTTGCCGCCTGACTCGAGGCTCTTGAGCGCGGCGCGGTAGTTCATGTTGCACTGCCCGTCATCCTTGACCTCGGGTTTCTCCGGGACTGGCATCGCCGCAGGAGCCGCCGCCGACTTCGGCGCGGGGGAGAACGACCAGAATTGAGCGGAAGCGGAGGACGCGCCGGAAGAGACGAGTCCTGCCACGAGCACGACTGCGAGGCCGTGCCTCAATGCGCCCGCCGACCTCATTGGAGGTTGATCCGGTAGAGGGTGCCGCAAGCGATCAGAAGACGGCCGTCATCGGTGATCGTGTGCTGGTCCCAGTCGTCGCAGATCATGTCATCGAGCAGGAGCCTGTCGCCCTCGAAGACCTTGACCGGGCAAGTGTAAGCACCGCAGTGTCTCGCGGACCAAAGCTGGGTGACGGTCAGCGTGCGGCCACCGAGATCCACGTTGGCGATCAGCGCCCAAGGCCTGTGCGACCCGATCGGTGTCGCGCCCTTCGCCTCATCCTTCCACAGCGCTTGCGCCGAGGAATTCCCCAGCGGCGTGTTCATGTATTTCAGCCTGATCTCGCCGGCTTGAGCGGCGGTCGCGGCCAGCAGTGCGGCGGCGGCTAAAAGGACACGTCTCATCACACCCCCCTTGGTTATCCTTCAAGGGTGTGAGCGAAACTCTGTCGGCGCAAGTTTCCCGTAGGTGACGTAGAGTTGCCCGTCAACGATGTTTGGCAAGTGCAAAAGGAAGAGGGCCGGATCGCTCCAGGAGGCGTAAGCGGTCTTGATGCGCTTCCCCGCCGGCGATACTCTGGTCAGTGGCTCACTCGCCCAACCTGCCGCCGGGTTAAAGAAGTAACAGGACCATCCCTAGACCGAACCCTTGATCGGTCGGTGTTTAATCGGCGGTCATCGTCACATCGAAAGGGATCAGTCTGATGCCGTCCATCGCCCTCACGGAAACGAAAATTCGCATCCTCAAGCACGAGCTCCAGAGGTATTTTGTCGGAACCGTCAAGTCGAGCCATCTGTCGGAGGCGATCGCCGCCGCAGTCGGGATGCGTACCTACGCCGCTCTCCGCGCCAGGCTCAAGGAATGCGGTTCAAAGAATCCTCCGGTTCTGGAGATCAGCGAAGAAGCGTTCCTTGCGCGTCTCGAAGCATTGGGAGCGGAGGTTCTGCCGGCCGACCGCGAGTATGGCGTTGGGCCGTTAAGCTATCGCGGCGACGGGCTCATTCGATACGAGGAGCCGTATCAGCCGCCCGAGATCGACTGGTCGAGCTACGATGCCGAGCAAGACAGGCTCCTCGCAGATTTCTATGATCGCTTCGAACAGGAACTGCTTTCGATCCGGTCCCTCAAGAGGTGACTGCACAAATGGGAAGCCGGGGAACCTGCCCCGGCTTCCTGTAATCCCTGTGTTCCTTGGTCGCCCTATCGCCCGAAGGACGGCGCTCGATCAGGCTCGTATTCGGTCTTACGCTCGAACGAGTCCTTGACGGACGCCAGGGAGCCGAAGGCCTTGCCCTGTGCAGTCGGACGGGGATCCCAGGTGTCCTGATCCATCGGCCTTTCGCCGTCATCAAGGTATGCGCCGAGTTCGGAGAGATCGCCGGGGAAGACGGTATTGCCGCTTCCATCAACGAGGGCGTATCCAAAGCCCGTATTCTCGACCGACCAGCCGAGCAGATGCGCTTCCTCGCGCAGATGGACATGCTCCCGAACGTCCTCGAGGGTGCCACCGTCCACATACGCGTGGTTGTCGTCGTTGGGATCGGTGACGACGAAGTGCCCGGGTTCCTCATCGTACTCCAGGCGCAGCCCGAAACCAGCGAGGCGGCTTCCCAGACGCGAGGCCTCGTCCATGCGCTCGTGGGTCTCGAAGTTCCAATCGCTGACCACACGCATCATCTTGTGATGAGAGCCTTGCGCCAGCACTACATCCTGGGCGGCTCCCTCATCCCCACGCACCGTCTGAATGATCTGATACTCGCCGTCCGCCGTCCGGATCACATCGAGGTTGTCGCAGTCCACCGGAGCGAACCAGCTTGCAGGACGCGAACCCGATCCGGCAAAGCGCATGTCCTCGATGGCGTTCCTGATCTCGATGGCACCGCCGATCTCCATCTCAATGTCATCCAGGCTGGTGTCATTCAGCCACTGGAGCTCCCTTGCGATATGGGCTTCCAGTTCCATGTCGAGCGTGTCCATCCATCCCTCCCTTGTTGTCTCGCCCGTATCCGACGATGGCCCATTTTGAGGGGGAGGCTCCTGCAAGCGACAACCGCCGACGAAAAAGGGGACCGGACTTCTCCGATCCCCGATGTTTCGAAATCCGAAGTTTCAGTGCTTGAGGTCGTTCGAGTATGTCGTTTGCGCTCCAGCCTTGCGCTCGAAGTGGTCCCGTATGGAAGCGCCGGAGCCGAAGGGTTTGCCAATGCCTGGACCCGCCTTCTCGCGGGGGGCGTAGGGATCGCGGTCGAGGTTGAACATGGCAACCCTGATCGCGCCTTTCTCGTTCTCGGTGCGCTGGCTCGGATCCTTTGCGACCGCATCGGCCACGTAGGCCTTCCACTCGGGCGTGTACGGCTCGGGAAGCTTCGGCATCCTCGCCTCGTCGGTGGCTAGATAGGCCACCAGCTTGTCCTTGTCGCCCCAAGTTCTGGTCTCGCCAGTCTTGTCGATCAGACGGGCATCGGACATGCCCAGGTATTCGATCCCGTACCCGAGCTCATGGGCCTTCTCGTGCATCTCGATGTGCGAGATCAGGTCATCGAGGTTGGCGATGTAGGGGTCCATACCCGTCTCGTTTCGCAGGTACCAATGATCCCAGTCGGGGTTATCGACATGCAAGCCAACGGGTTCGGCTCTGGCGTTGAGCGCGACTTCCAGCGCCTCCATGCGGTGGCGCACGTAATCCATCGCCTTGTCGATGTTACCCTTGAAGTCGATCTCGCCGTCCTCACGGACGAGAGCGATCAGGCTCTGCGGGTTCTTGAGGACCTGGAGGTTCAGGTGTTGAGTGGCCTCGAAAACGGAAACGTAGGGGTCGATGTTTTCGAGATCGACCACCGCGACGAAGCCGTCCCCAGCAAGCCTGTACTCTCCAGGCGAGTCATCGACGGCCGTCATTGACAAGCCCACCCGCTTCGCCCGGTCCTCCAGCTTTCCTTCCGTGTACTCGTCCTGGCGAATGTCCGTTCGCCACTCCCTGATCTTCTGGATGACCTCCTTGGCCGATCCTTCGATCAATACGCCCTTGTCGGTGTCCGGGTCGTAGTCAGGGCCAACGAGGCGGAACACCTCGCGGAAATCCTCTTCGGCAGCATCGGGTGAATCCGCCTCGAAGGCATAGACCACCTCAACGGCATCGGTGTCGAACCCAACATACCACTTCCGCGGTTGCTGGCCTGTGCCGTGCCCCTGGATGCTTTGCAGCGCGGCGTTGATCTCGTGCATCTCTTCCTGAAAGACTTCCATCCTCGGCCTCCTGTCCCCAGTCGTCCCTGCGACGACCCTGCATGAGTGAGGCGGTCGGCCAAGCAAGCGACAACGGCGCAAGAAAAAGGGTCGCTGGCAACAGCGACCCTCCGTTGAGCTGCCTGATGGACGGGCATGTGGACGTGGGGCATCCCCCACCCATCCTTGGTCGGCAGGTCTCAATCCCTATGCCGTCTTCACCCCCTGGAGGAAGGCGGCGACCTCCCGGGAAAGGTCGTCGGAATGACGCGCCAGCCCCTGCGCGGCACCGAGCACCTGACTGGCAGCGGCCCCGGTCTCGCCGGCTCCCTGCTGCACGTCCACGATGCTTCCCGTCACGGCTTCCGTGCCACGCGCCGCCTCCTGCACGTTCCGGGCGATCTCGGAGGTGGCGGCACCCTGCTCCTCCATCGCGGCGGCGATCGAGGTGGAAATCTGGCTCATCTCCGTGATCGTGCGGGCGATCTCCTGGATGGCCTCGACCGTCTGTTGGGTAGCCTGTTGCACCGAGCCGATCTGCGCCGCGATTTCCTCGGTCGCATTGGCCGTCTGCTGGGCGAGCTCCTTCACCTCCGTTGCGACGACCGCAAAGCCCTTGCCGGCCTCCCCGGCCCGAGCCGCCTCGATGGTGGCATTGAGCGCCAGCAGGTTCGTCTGCCCCGCGATGGTACTGATGAGGCGTACCACGTCACCGATGCGGCCCGCGGTAGCCGCCAGCCCCTGCACGGCGGCATCCGTCCTCTTGGCACCCTGTACGGCGCGATCCGCGATCTGCGAGGACTGCGCCACCTGGGAGGCAATCTCCTTGATGGAGATCGACAACTCCTCCGTAGCCGCCGCCACGGTCTGCACGTTGGCGGAGGTCTGTTGTGCGGCCGACGACACGGCGACCGATTGCTGGGTGGTGTGGCCGGCAACTGCCGTCATGGTCCTCGCAGTGGCTTCCATCTCCGTAGCTGCGGACGACAGCCCCAGCGTGAGAGCCGACACGTTCGCCTCGAACTGGCGCGTCAGCGTGTCCAGCATTTCCGCACGCCGGGTCTTCGCATCGGCTTCCGCCGCCGCTTCCTCGTCGGCAACCTTCTTGGCGATCATGGCTTCCTTGAAGACCTGGAGCGCCTTCGCAACGGATCCGATCTCGTCCCCGCGCTCCTGATGCCGGATGGCGCTTTCGAGGTCGCCCCTCGCCAGTTCCCCCATGCGAACCGTAATGTCCCTCAAC
>Ga0216295_1000017_pt1 | contig 38549 bp, 35 predicted proteins | sample 21hB_Boncat_minu_FD_161281 | JGI IMG/M metagenome (GOLD analysis project Ga0216295, IMG submission 161281) | Terrestrial sediment cell enrichment communities for BONCAT metagenomics from Utah, United States - 21hB_Boncat_minus | ecosystem: Environmental > Terrestrial > Deep subsurface > Rock...
GCCGTAGAGAGGTCCGGCGATCCTATGCCACGAGACGATCTGGGAGGCCGATGCCTGCAATGCCCCGGTGAGCGGATTGACGAATTGCGTGAAGTCCTGCGCTGCCCGAAGCTCCGCCGAGTCCACGTCCCTGAGGAGGGTTGATGCCTCCAGCACAAGTCCCCGGCAGAGTTCCGTGCACTCGAGATACTCCCTCATGGCGGTCGGGCCGCCGATGGCGTTTACCCGCTCGGAGAAGGCATGGAACTTGCGCGTGATCCCGGGAAGACGGAGCCTTCCTGCGGCCGCGACCCTCCTGGACTCGGGCGTCAGCGAGGGAACGATGTCGGAGACCAGGAACGGCATCGTTCCCGTCCCTGCCCCGGCACGCTGCATCCGCATCATGACGCTCAAGGCCGCAGGAGTCAGGTCCTCCACGCAGATCATGCGGGCCTTGACGTCCGGCAGCGCCTCGTAGGCCATGACCTGTAGCTTGGGGTACCGATCCATGCTAGTGTACCTTCTCAAGTGCTTTGAACACACCGGGGCACCATCGTCCGCGGCCAAGCTTCCTACAAGCTCATGTGCCATGTCCCTGTTGCAAACTTGATCCCTGCTTGAGGGTCAGGTTACTAGAATGCAACAGGGAGGACGGGCATGGGACATCGCGAGACCGTACTGGGCATGATCGCGGACGGGCGGCTCATCCGGGCACGTGACCTCAGGGAGGCCCGCATCCCTACGGTGGTCCTCTCACGGATGGTCGCGGCTGGCGAACTGGAACTGGCCGAGAGGGGCGTGTACCGCAGCCCTACGGCCGCAGGCGACGAGACCTCCATGCGGATCGCCGAGATCTCCGCGCGCTACCCGGGCTGCCTCGTCTGCCTCGTGAGCGCCGCCAGGTACCATCGCCTGACCGACGACCTGCATTCGGACTGGACCATCGCGATGCCGACGAAGGCCGGATATCACGTGCCCGACGGCATCCGCATGCACCGCTGGCTTTCCCCGGCAGCCCACGAGACGGGAGTGGATACCGTCGCCATCGGCGGCGTCGAGGTCAGGATCACGGACCCTGCCCGCACCGTGGCCGACATGATCAGGTCAAGGAACGGCCAGCCCTCCGAGCAGGCCTTGGGGGCGTACGCTGCCTTCCTCGCCGCAGGCGGGGAACCGGAGGAGGTCTCCCGTCACGCACGCAGGCTGGGGTTCGAGGCCGAGGTGTCTCCCCTGACCCCGCTGGCCCGCAGCATCCTCACGGCAGGGGCCTTCAGCGAAGGGCCGATACCCTGACGTTCCGCTCTCCCTGTCACTTGCCTGCGCCGCCCGCATGATGGGTCATCGATCCGGGGAGCGGCGGCAGGCATGGACGAGGCGGGAAAGACGGGTGCCGCGATGGCGGCACGGCTCAAGGCACGGGCGAAGGAGACCGGCGCGGACTCCCGGATCATGCTGATCCGCTTCGCTCAGGAGAGGCTTCTCGCCCGCTTGCAGGAGGGAATTGACCGGAACCGCTTCGTTCTCAAGGGAGGCATGCTCTTCATGTGCCGTGAGGAGGGGTCCCAGAGGCCGACCGAGGACATCGACCTGCACGACAACGGCGGCAGCAACCTCGACGAGATGGCGGAGGCGATCCGGAGGGCGGCCTCGGCAGGGATCGACGACGGCGCGTCGTACGATCTCTCGACCTTCCGCGTCGCCCGCATAAGGGAGGGCACGCGTCCGGGCGTAAGGGTCACCATGGACGGCCGGATCGGGGGCAGCGTGGTCCGCATGAAGCTGGACATCTGCTCGGGTGACGCGATCACCCCTGCCCCGGTGGTGCGCAACCTTCCCTCCGCGCTTCCCAGGCTGTTCGGCCCGCTGCCGGTCCTGAGCTACCCGTGGGAGACGGTGCTCGCCGAGAAGCTCCACGCCATGACCGCCTTCGGCCTCGACTCGACCCGCATGAAGGACTGGTACGACGTCGCGACCATCGCGCAGGAGGAATTCCTCGACGGCAGGACGGCCTCGCGGGCGCTGGCCGCGACGTTCGCGGCACGTGCGACCGAGATCGACCCGGACCCCGAGGCGCTCTCGGCATCCTTCGTGAGGGAGAAGTCGAGGGAGTTCGCGAAGTGGGTCAGGAACGTCAACGCCCCCGCGAGCCGGGCCACCCTCGACCGGGTCGTCGCGTCCGCCGCAGATCTCGCCCTGCCGCTTCTCGGTGCGGCGAGCAGGGAGGAGGAACTCGACGCCGACTGGGAACCCGGCATCGGCTGGAGCGCCCTCGCGCCGCGCCCCTGATGGCTCAGGCCGCCATCGCCTCGCCCTGTTGCGCGACGGCAAGCCGCTGGGCAAGGGCCTGGGCGATGGCGGCGACGCACGGCACGACAACCGAGTTGCCGAACTGCCGATAGGCCTGCGCGTCGCTGACCGGGATTCTCATGGGTTCCTGTCCGGGCAGGTCGAACCCCATCAGGCGGGCACATTCCCGCGGTGTCAGGCGGCGCGGGTTGGCCGCGCCGTTGGCCACGAGGATCTCCGAGCCGTCCTTGCCGTAGCGGGCGGACATCGTCCTCGCGACGTCCCCGGGGCCGACCAGGCCGTATCCGAAGCCGTTGCCCTTCTCGCGGTGCTTTTCCGCGTAGTTGCGCAGGAACGACCAGAGCCCGTCCGTGAGCGTGTACTTGGGCAGCGGGACGCCGCCGGGCGCGAAACGCGGGTCCGGGGAGGCCTCGCCGGGTGCGTGGAGCACGGCCGACATCCTCGGCCCGGCCTCAGGCAGCCTGACCGTGCCGAAGTCGAACGGGGCTCCGTCGCGGATTCCCACGATGAAGATGCGCGGGCGCCGCTGGGGCACCCAGAGGCTGCCGTCCATGACCTTCCACGACAGTGCGTAGCCCAGCTCGTCCGCAAGGGTGCGGCGGATGACCTCGAACGTGCGCCCCTTGTCGTGGGAGAGAAGGTTGCGGACGTTCTCGAGAAGGAAGGCCTGGGGGCGTCGCGCGGCGATGATCCTCGCCACGTCGAAGAACAGCGTGCCCTGCGTCTCGTCGGCGAAGCCGTGGGGCCTCCCGAGAGAGTTCTTCTTCGACACGCCGGCCAGCGAGAACGGCTGGCAGGGGAATCCTGCCACGAGCACCGAGTGCTCAGGAACCATCGGGTCCTCCAGCCTGCGGACGTCCCCGACGACCGGGTGCCCCCCGCCGTGGTTGGCGAGATAGGTCTCCAGCGCGGGCATGTTCCACTCGCCGGTCAGCACGCACTCGCCTCCGGCGGACTCGAAGGCCCGCCTCATGCCGCCGATCCCGGCGAACAGGTCGATGAAGGTGAACGCCCCCCGGTCCCTTCCGGGACGTGCAGGCACGAGGGCGCGGAGCGCCGCGACCGCCTCGGGAGGCGCCTCCGCGGTCCCCGTCTCCCACGCCTTGAGCGCCGTCATCCGCACGCCGACCGCCGCCGCGGCAGCCTTCTGGCTGAGGCCGGAGGAGGCCCGGAGCACGAATGCCTCCGGGAGGAAGGGCGACGTCTGGGGAGCGGGTTGCTGTGTCATGCACGAATCCTTCCACAAGGATTCGTGCCCCTCAAGTCCTAAACGAGTCCTAGGTCAGGCGTTCCCCATGACCTCCATCCCCGCGAGTCCTCCCGCCTCGGGATTCCCCTCCGCGGCCTCGCCGTAGATCGAGGGGATGACGACCCCCACGGGGATCTCGATCACCTCGACCATGTCGACCGCCACGAAACGGTCCTCCCCCTCGTCGGTGCAGAGGCAGACGAAGGCGGGCATCTCCTCGGGCCTCAGCGTGGCCGCGGCCTCGAGCAGGTCGGCGAACGGGCGGGCGCCCTCGCCGTCGTCGCCGCCGTCCGGCATCACGTCCAGGCGTTCCGGCCGGGGGCTTGCACCCGACACGAGGACGACCTCGAATGCGCTCTCGTCGGATGAGAACGGGGCATAGCTGGCCGAGTTGGTGAACCTGATCTCGGCCACGGAGTCGGGGCGGACGAGGATGTGACGGCAGTCGGACAGGAAGTTCACGAAGGATGCCCCCCTGGGCTTCCCGAGGGCCTCCTTGATGCGCTTGGCCTCCGAGGAGCTGACGAAGTACCTCCGCTCGTTGCCCGACTTGAGCCTCACGATCGCGAACCAGGGCATGATGTCGGGGTCGAGGCCGGCGCTGGCGATCGCGGCCGCCCGTCCCGGCTCCAGCATCGCCTCCCGCATCTCGTCCTCGTCGAGGGAGTTGATCTCCTCGATGAGGTCCCTCGCCTCGGGAAAGAGCTCGCCCGGGTGAGCCTCGAGGACACGCGCGATGGACATGCCCAGCTCGAACCTGATGAGTCCCACCCCCATCTCGGCCAGTGCGATCTCGGCAAGGTCAGCCCCCACCGCGTCCGCGACTTCTCCGAGACCGAGGCCGGCCTTGTTCCGCAGTTCACGGATCTTGTTCATCAATTCTGTCTCCGCCGCCTCTCCCCCAATGGTCTTTTGCGGCGACGGTGAGGTCAACGACGGATGGAGGCCGCGAGGAGGCAAATGACTCCGTGGGCTATGCCGTGCCCCCTGCGGGTTCCTGCACCCGGACCCGGCCTGCGACGGCTGCGGCGTACACCTCATCGGCGGGCCTTGCCTCGAACTCGCGCCCCCCGTCCGTCACGAACGACAGCCCCGCGACCATCTCGGGTGCCACGCCGGCCCGGTTGCCCTCCACCAGCACCGGGGACGCGTGAGCCATGAAGTCCTGGGAGCCGAGGTGGGACAGGTCCATCACCCATTCCCCGACACCTGCATGTGCCTTGAACTCCGCCTCCGCCCTGGCAAGCGACTGCGCCATCTCGGCGGGGTCCATCCTCGTCAGGGCGAGACGCCTCGCCTCGATGAATGCCTCGACCTCCGCCCCGAGGCCGACCTTCCTCGCTGCCTCGACCATGAAGGACTCATGGAACACCGCGTGGCACTCGAAGCAGAGCACCAGCAGCGCACGCAGCCTCTGGATGCCGATGCCGCTCCCTTCGTCCGGCACCGACCATTCCCATACCTCGTGGCACTCGACCGGGCCGGTTCGACCGCCCCTTGCCTCCGGGAAGATGCGCGACTTCATGGTGCCCGAGTGCTTGCCGCAGAGCATGCACCTCCTTCCCGTCCTCTCGTATGCGGAGGAGCGGACATGGTCCCAGGTCTCCCTGTCGAAGACGCCCCAGATGGCCTGCCCCGCCGCCCCGGGCCGGATCGGCGGGAAGGACAGCTTGGGCGGATTCCGCCTGAACGACAGCGGCAGCATGCGCTCGAACGGGGCAAGGTCCGTGCCGAGGTTCACGTACATCCGGCTCCCGACCCTGACGTCGGGGTCGTAGAGTGCGCCGGCCCGTCTCGCGGCGTGGCCCATGGAGAACGGGATCGGCAGGTAGACACGCGAGCCGCGCCCGTCGGACCGTGCAGGGACGGGAGCCGGAGCCGCAGGCGGGCCGGGGCGGACCGGAACGGGCACGGCGGTCCGCTGACGCATCTCGCGCCCCACTTCCACGATCCTCCTGCACACGTCCAGTATCTGCGCCCTTGACGGCTTGCCCCGCCGCCTGACGAATGCCGCACGGTTCCCGGCTGCCTCCGCACGGGATCCCATGTCGTCGGGAGCGTGCAGGAGGGCGCCTGCGGCGCCTGCCGCGTCCGAGAGTTCCCGGGACAGGGATCGCATCAAGGCAGTCTCCTCCCGCGCCCGCCTCCCCCGGGCCTTGATCGACGACATCTCCGCCTCGAGGGCCGCGACGTCGGCCGCCGCGGCGTCGGCCTCCGCCCTCCGTCCCCTCCCCAGCAGGCTCCCCACGAGCGGAATCCTCTCGATCCTCTCGGCGCGAGCGCGCAGGCGGGAGGCCGCACCCCTCCGGGCGGCGGCGGCCGCGGACCGGGACCGGACGAGACGTGCAAGCGCCTCCTCTTCGGCGCGCGAGGCCTCGATCTCCGCGGCGAGCATCGCGGCGGCGGCCTCGCATCCTGCACGGTATGCCTCTATCCTGACCATCTCACCCCCGCCCGGCATGATCGCCCAGGACTCCGCACAGGTCGAGCGATCGAATCCTTCTCCAGTCCTTGACCGTGACTCAAAACTGTTGCCCACTCAAAGAAGCGGCGCTCTGCGCGCCATGGTTGATCGGGGAAAAGAGATGAGGACGAGCACAGTCCTGGCAGCCGTCACGGCCCTGGCTGCCGCGAGCGCACTTCTGCTCAGCGAACCCTCCCTCGCGGAGGGGCGTGACAACCCGTTTGCACCGCCTTCAACAAAGGCGGAGGAGCAGGCGCGGCAGGAAGAGCGCGTCAGGCAGATCATCAGGGAGATGGTTCCCGAGGTGGAGTCCAGGGTGATGAGGAACGTCGCCCAGACGCAGGCGGAGTCCGAGGTCCGGCTGAGGCGCAGGCTCGACGAGATCTCGACCAGGGTGCCCGATGCGGGGCAGGCGGGGCAGGCGGCTCCCGGCGCTCCCGGTGCCTCCGCGCCACGCGGTGCCCCCGGAGGGCAGCCCACGCCGCCGCCCGCCCCGACTACCCTGCCCGAAGGGGCGAAATTCATTAGCTGCGTGAACGGAAAGGCCCTCTACCGTGACAAGGACAACGCACTCTTCCAGGTTTCGCCGGGCAGTGGGATTGAAGGCGCCAATCGTTGCGCTCGCTAGCCTGACGCTGGCCTCCTGCTCCACGCCCCTTCCCGAGTCCGGCAAGCTGCCGGACTTCAAGAGGGCACAGGAGGACATGGCCCGCACGTTCGTCGACAGCGCCCCGAGCGCCGTCGAGAGGATTCCCGTCGACAAGTCGTCGATGAGGCCCAAGTCGGCCAAGCCTCCCCTGCCGCCGCAGGTCAGCTCGATGCAGATCGACGTCAAGTTCCCCGGAAACCACGAGGCGACGGTCGGAGCGCTCGTCCAGACGCTGACCGCCGTGAACCTCCAGGTCGGCTTCCAGTGGACCAACACCGAGAAGGGCGAGGAGATACTCCAGAAGAAGCTGCCGTTCCTGAGCTTCCAGGGGACGGTCGGCGAGCTCGTCTCGTCGCTCCGCACCGGCATCGGCATCGTGGCGTGGTACGAGAACGGGATGATCTTCCTTTCCGACAAGGAGAGGTACTCGGTATCCCTGCCCCAGAACAAGGACGTGCTCGAGACCGTCTCCCGGGAGATCACCAGCCTCGGCGCCACCGAGGTCGTCTCCTCGATCCGCGGCGGCAAGATCCTCTACTCGGCCACCCCTACCGTCCAGGACGACCTCATCGGCCCCTACCTTGCACGCATGTCCCGCAACCTGGCGGTCGTCAACTTGCAGATCGCCGTCGTCAGCCTCGCGCTCACGGACAAGTCGGCGGTCGGCTTCGACTGGAACGCGTTCCAGGTCGCCTTCAACTCGACGGCTCAGGCGGTCGGGGCCGTGACCGGAGGGTCGACCGGTGGCTCCACGGGCGGGTCCACGGGAGGCTCCACGGGCGGGACCGGGGGCTCCACGGGCGGGACCGACGGGTCGACGGGTGGTTCCACCGGCGGAGGCACCGGAGGGTCGGGTGGCAGCGGCACCCCGACCGTGACCGTGCCGACCTCCGTGGGCAACATCGTCAAGGTCGGTGCCGGAGGGGTCGCCTTCTCGAAGACTAACCTCGGCACCGTTATCGGCACCTACGGGGCCATGTCCGTCGCCGGGGCGATCAGCTTCCTGTCGAACTTCGGCAACACGAACGTCACGCAGAACGTTTCCCTGCGCACCCTTTCCGGCTCCGAGGTCGCCCTCCGGTCCGGCCAGGAGGTCCCGTATGTGTCCGGCGTGTCCAACACGACCAGCGGAAGCACGGGCGGCGGAAGCACCGGGTCCACCCAGACCGAGAAGGTGCAGACGGGCCTGACGATCAAGACGACGCCCCACTACGATGCGGACGCCAGCCTCGTCACGCTGGACGTCAACGTGGAACTCAAGCAGATCCTGTCCTACGTCGAGCTGAACGCGGGCAACGAGATCGGCACCATCACGCAGCCGCTCACGCAGGACCAGTCGCTGAGCGACATCGTTCGCGTGCAGGCGGGCAAGACCGTCGTCATCGGCGGACTCCAGAACGACAGCGAGAGCAAGAACGGGGTCGAGCCTGCCTTCCTGCGGGACTCCCTCGCGAAGTCGGGCAAGTCGTTCGGGCAGCGCAGCCAGGACATCCAGCGCAACGCGCTGTTCATCATCCTGCGCCCCTCCGTCACCATCTACGACACGGCGGAGTGAGCCGATGAAGGAGACCTACACGGAAACCGCGCCCCTCCGCGTCCTGGTCGGCTGGGCCGAGGGCATCTCGAAGAACGACGCCGTCGACCTCGCGAAGGGCTTCATCCAGCGCAGGTTCGAGGCCATCGACGCTAGCTGGTACGCCATCGCCCCGTTCTCAGGTGGATATCTCTGGGAAGTGCACGAGGGCGGACAGGGCAAGGCGTACATGCCTGCCGTCATCGATGCCCTCTCCCAGGACCCCGGCGGCGTGCACTGGTTCCCCAGCAGGGACCGCGCGTTCCAGGTCATGATGCGTGACGGCAAGCCCTTCTGCATCCTGCTGTCGGCATCGGATTCCAAGGCGATCATCGCGTCTGAACGGGCGCCCCTCCTCCCGAGCGGGAAGATGGTCCGTGCCGTCAAGAAGGGCACCGCGATGCTGGCGACCGGCGGCGCGATGTTCGGCACCGGCTTCTCCTTCCTGCTCGGTTCCATGGTGTTCTTCGGCCTTGCCGGCACTCCGGGTCCGGCCGTCAGGGACATCAAGTTCGAAAACCTGCCGCTTGCCCAGTGGCCCAAGGTGGCCGACACGGCCACGACCGAGATCGTCACGAAGCTCGAGTTCGCCGACGGCAAGTGGAGCGTCGAGAAGCGGCATCACGAGATCAAGGAACCCGAACAGCCGGCTCCCACGCCTCCGGCGCCGGACGGCCCGGTGCAGACCGAGGCTCCCCAGGAGCGGCAGCCTCCCGCAACGCCTGCGGACGGATCGGAACAGGCGCCTCCCCCGCCACCTGCCGCCTCGCCAGCCCCTGTCACGGCACCGGAACAGGCCGGAGGCGAGCCTAGGCCAACGGATCCTTCCGAGCCGTCCGGTCCGAGGCCCGCCCCTCATGAGAGCACCCTTCCTGCGGACGGCCCTGTTCAGTTGGGCGCGCCCGATGGGGCAGAACCGCCGCCGCCATCCGGGAAGGAGTCCGCGCCCGCCGCTGACGCGCAGCAGCCGGCAGCTCCGCCCTCGCTGGCCCCGGCAGCAATCGGGGAGGAGAAGCCCGCATCCGAGACAGGGCGGAGGCAGCGCCCTGAACGACGGCCGAGGGGTGCGCCACGCCCCGAACAGGGCGAGGCATCCCCCGACGCCTCCTCGCGCCGCAAGGAACCCAAACCGCTCGTCCAGGCAAAGGGAGCCGAGAGATGAAGTCACGGATCGCAGCAGGACTCGCGCTGATGTTCGCATCCTTCCCCTGCTTCGGCGCGGGCGGGTACATCATCCAGCAGGCGATGGACCAGGCAGGGAGGGCGGAGCGCCAGGCCGCCGCCACGGACATGCAGTGCCGTGAGCGGCTCAAGACCATCGGCGAGTTCAAGGAGACGGGCCCGCAGGGGTTCGAGGTAACCGTCAGGAACGTCACCGACGCCCGCAAGGCGCTGGCCGACGTCACGGCGGCGCAGGCCCTGTGCCCCCAGCGCACCGTCACTGCCGTGTGCCTGGGCGAGGCATGCGACAGGTCCGCCAATGGCGTGACGCTGCGGTTCCGCATGCTCAACAGGCCGAGCTGATGGCGGACGGACCCATCCCTCCCCCCGCGGTTCGCGACGACCTCATGAGGCGGGTCTCCCTCGGCATCCTGGGCCGCTTCATGTCCGTCGACTGGGCATCGAGGCCGGTGCGGGCCGTCGACTGGTTCCTCGCCCTCGCCTCCCTGGCCGTCTACGCATGGACGCTGGAGTGGCCGTGGCTCGTGGGAGGAATCCTTGGATGCTTCCTCGCATGGATTCAGCCGCTTGCCCGCCTCCAAGGATTCGTCAACCATATGATGCGGAGGCCGGGAAACTCGGGCCGCCGCTGACCAGCCACTCCAGCCGGAGGCCCCGATGAGGAACGACGACGCGTCCATCCCAGCCCTGCCCACCGTCGTGAAGGTGGCGCGTCCTGGGATGCCGTCCTCCAGCAGCGGCAGCCACCCGGCGGCGCAGGGCCAGGACCCCGCAGGCGGACACGAGGGCGCGAGCGAGCCGGACGCGCATGAGTTGCCCGAGAGCGCTCCCCCCGGGAAGGCGGCGTCTCCGGCCCCCGCCCCGACCCTGTTCACCCCGGACGGGACTCCCAAGAAGCGGCACCGTCTCGGCGAATGGTTCCTCAGCAAGGGACTTATCAACAGGCAGGCCCTCGAGGCCGCCTCGCGGGAGCAGGAGGTCACGGGCGACCGCATCGGGCAGATCCTCGTCGCGAACGGCTTCCTGACGGACAAGGACAGGATCAAGGGCGTCCTCGAGATCTCGTCTGAGCGGATCGCGCAGGAGAACGTGTCGACGACACGCATCCCGGCGCCGATCCTCGACGAGCTGTCGATCATCATCTCCGCGGTCACGGACACCAAGATCTTCGTGTCGACGATGTCTGACGAGGAGGTCGTCAGACGCGTGGTGGCCGAGCACTACCCGGAGAAGGAGATCGAGTTCGTCTCCTTCAACCCGATGGCCATGGGCGAGTTCATCACGAAGATGAAGCGCACGGCCTCGACGGACGACGCGAGCGAGGCGCCCGAGACCATGCTCGACCGCACGCTCTACCGCGCGCTGTCGGAGGGCGCCTCGGACATCCACATCATCCCGCGCCGGAAGTCCTACACGGTGATGTTCCGTCTCCTCGGCGTGAGGCGGATCGTCCACGAGGGGCCGCTGGAGGAATTCTACACCATGATGGCCCAGATCAAGGATCGCGGCCGCATGGACCTCGCCGAGAAGAGGAAGCCCCAGGACGGCGGCTTCCAGTTCGAGCACAACGGGCGAATGATCGACCTGCGCGTGGCAAGCCTTCCCGCCGCCGAGGGCGAGATCTGCGTGCTGCGCGTCCTCGACCCTGACCGCGTCCAGCCCACGCTCTCCCAGCTCGGCATCACGCGCCTGGAGCATTGGCGGAGGGGCTTCAACCAGCTCCACGGACTCTGCCTCATCTGCGGGCAGACGGGTTCCGGCAAGACCACGACGCTCAATGCCTCCATCAAGGAGCTCGACCGCTTCGGCAAGTCCATCTACACCATCGAGGACCCTGTCGAGTACCGCATCCCCTACACCGGGCAGGTGTCTGTCAACACGGCCGTCGGCCTGACGTTCTCCGCAGGCGTCAGGGCCCTCATGCGGGCCGACCCGGACGTGATCGTGCTGGGCGAGGTGCGTGACGAGGACACCGCACGCAACGCCGTCAAGGCGGCGGACACGGGCCACCTCGTGATCGCGACGCTCCACACGGGTTCCATCCTGGGCGCGGTGAGCCGCCTGAGGGACCTCGGCATCGACCCGAGGGAACTCAGGTACCTCCTCCGCGCGGTCCTGGTGCAGACTCTCGTCCGCGTGCGGTGCTCCCATTGCGAGGGCGGGGGATGCCCTGCCTGCCGCGGCACCGGCTACTCCAGCCGGACGGTCGTGTCGGAGTGCGAGCACTTCCTGGACGAGGAGGCCGTCGACGCCGTGATCGAGGGCAAGCGGTCATGGCCCACCATCGCCGAGGACGCCGTCGGGTTGTTCCGGGCAGGCAAGACCACGGAGGAGGAGCTGCGCCGCGTCTTCGGCTCCCAGGTGGACGAGTACCTGAAGGAGACACCGTCATGATGCAGATCGTTTTCGTCGTCATGGCCGTCGCCCTGGGGGCCATCGTCACCCTCGGAGGCATGAGCTACTTGGACTCCGGCCTCGGGATCCGCCTCGTCGTGTCGAGGGGACTGCAAGGGCAGATGGACATCATGAGCTCGGCGCTGGCGACCTACAGGGCAGCCAACGGCGGCCTGTTCCCGCCGTCCGGCGTAAACCTGGAGAACCGCCTCTCGGGGTACCTTCCCAATGGGGTTCTGCCGCCCCTCCCCCCGGGAGCACGTGGGTTCGTCTGGAAGACCGTCCCGGTCTCCGGCAGGGAGGCGCTCTGCGTGGAGCGGCCATCCGGGACCCAGATCGGGGCCGACGTGCGTGACGGCATAGTCATCTTCGCGAAGGCTCAGGCCGAGCGGCGCCCGCCGGGAGGTGTCCTCCTGGGGGCGGCCTGCGGCTCGGGCACGAGCGACCCCGCCGCCATGAACGCCGGGTCGATCGGCGCAGGCACCTCCGCAGCAGTTACCTTCCCGCAGGGGTGAGACATGCCATCGTTCAACGCACGCATAATGACGAACGACGGTGCCAAGACCGTCACGATCGATGCCAAGGACCAGTTCACGGCCGAGAGGATCGCCGCGAAGCGGGGCACGGTCATCGGCGTGAAGAGGAGGTTCTCATTCGACCTGTCGCGGGGCATGAACTCCTCCGAGCGCAACACCTTCATGCTCCGCCTGTCGTCGATGATCGGCTCCAAGATGAGCATCACGGACTCGCTCCGGCTCCTGAACGACACCTTCACCGGCACCATCAAGGAGTGTGCGGGCACCATGCTCCAGCGCATCGAGCAGGGCATGCCGCTGTCCGATGCCATCGAGGCGGACAGGCGGCACTTTCCCGTAGCGACCGCAGCACTCGTCAAGGCAGGCATCCAAGGCGGCGAGACCTGGAAGGCGCTCCGGGACGCGGCGGACTTCGAGTACAGGATCAGGTCGATCCAGAAGTCGTCGTCGAAGGACGCCGCGAACGCCATCATGGCCTTCATCATCGCGGCCGCGCTCATGATCTCGACGACCGAGTACTTCGGCCCGCAGGTGACGGACAACCCCATGTTCGCGAACAACCCAGGGGTCAACGTCGGCTGGATTCAGGTCACGGGCAAGATCCTGAGCGGCATCATGGTCGTCATGCTGGTGATCTTCGCCATCTTCGCGTGGCTGGGAACCGCCGGGCGCGCGGTGATGCCGAACCTGGCCGACAAGGTGATCCTCAAGGTGCCCTACTACAAGGACCTGATCCTCTCCAGGAACAACTACGTCGTGCTCTACAAGCTGGGTCTGCTGGTCGGATCCGGCGTCCGCATGGAGGAAGCCCTCGCGCTGACCGCGGAGGGGTCTCCCAAGGGTGCCCTCAGGTCCGACGTGGAGCGCGCGCTGAAGGCCATCCGGAACGGCAGGAACTGGGCGCTGGCGATGGAGACCCTGCATCCCACCGACCGCGCGTCGCTCTCGTCATCCTCTGACAGGCAGGACATCGCCCGCACGCTGGACATGCTCGCCACGCAGTACCGCGACCTCTACATCTCTCGCATGCAGTCCTTCGCGCCCGCCCTCCAGATGGTATCGGCCCTGTTCATGACGGCTGCGGGCGGCGTGCTCTTCGGACTGACCATCATGCCCATGCTCCAGTTGGCCGCGAACGTGCAGTAGGCCAAGCGGAACCACCGAAAGGACCGAAGGGGGCATGCGCCCCCTTTTTCATGGGATGCGGTTCCAATCCGCCGACGAAAAAAGAGACGCCAATCCTGTTTACGGGCGCAGCAAAACGGGCGCTCCGTCAACCTAAGCGCATGAGCCAAAAGAGTTTTTGGGCGGCAATGCCTGTTGACCAAGGCACTTCCCCGTCCAATCCTTGAGAGGTCCAGGGGCGAAGGATTGAATCCGCAGCCAAAAAGGACTGATCACCCGCCCGGGGCACCGGGACGCAGCAGGAAGGACACAAAGCATGTTTCAGCTCATCGTAGCGGTCATCTCGATCGCCCTGGTCGCGGCCCTCGCGATCGCCTCGATCTTCTACGGCGGCGAGGCCTTCTCGAAGTCGTCTGAAAAGGCCAACGTCACCGCACTGGTGAACTCGGCGCAGCAGATCTCGGGCGCCTACACCCTCTACAAGACCGACTTCGGTGGCGCTCCCCCGAACGGCACTGCCGGCATCACCGCCATGGTCAGCGGCAAGTACCTTGCCTCGGCCCCGACCGCCGGAAAGATCGCCGGAGCCGGCGCTGCTTGGACCCTCGACACCACCAACGGGTTTGCCCTCATCCCGCTGCGGGCCGGCGTCACCGTCACGGGCACAGGCTCCGAGATCTGCCAGGAGGTCAACCGCCAGGCCGGGCACGCCACGGGCGCTACTGAAGTGGCCAACCCGCAGTTCGACTGCGAGGATGTCGCCGGCACCGTCAACTTCCGCTTCCGCCTCTAAAAGGCCCGCGGCCACGAAGGGGCGGGCACACCCCGCCCCTTCGCCTAAGCCCCGCTCAACCGAGGGCAATGCAAAACTCGGGAAACCTCGACCCAGGCCTACCCTGCCTAGGCCATTCAAGGGACCGCCGTAATGTTTCAGCTTATCGTAGCAGTTATCTCCATCGCCCTGGTGGCGGTCATGATCATTGCAGCCATGTGGTTTGGCGGCGATGTCTTCGCCGAGTCGAAGCAGCGGTCGATGTACGCTGAACACGTGAACGCGGCTGCCCAGATCGATGGCGCCCTCCAGCTCTACTACCAAGAGAACGGGGCATTCCCCAGGGACGCATCCGGGAACGCCCTCCAGGACGGAGCGCTCGTCCAAGCGCTCGTCAGCGGCAAGTACCTGAATTCTCCACCGAACGGGGAATGGCGGGTTTCCGCCGACCAGCTCTACAAGCCCGTCGCGGACGTGAATCAATGCGCGATCCTCAACAAGGTCGCCGGGTTCGACATCAATACGCCCGGTGTTACGGACGGCTGCCCTCCGTGCGGCAACGACACCTACAAGCAGTGGCCCGGGTGCATGGTCCCGACGGCTCCCTGAGCCGCCGATCTCGCATCCACCGAAGTTTCCAAGGGCCGGTCCGGGGACCGGCCCTTCCTCTTTTCGGTCCAGTCGCACTTCCGCCAGGACCAGCCACTCCGGCCTGGAATCCCGCGCGCCCTATGCCTCCCGTCCGCCTGAACCCTGCCGACAGGACCAGGCAGGACACGAGGCGTCAGCCCCGGCATGCGCAATAAGGAAGATCACCGTTCCAGACTGCCCGTGCCGGAGGCATCACCGAACACCTAAACCCATCGAATGACGATCGGTGACGGCATTCCAAGGGGCTGCACCAGACGCAGCCACGAACGGGTACGGAAGGTCGGGTATGCAGCATGCCCCGGCAAGCGACAGTCCCTGGATGCCCCCATGCACGGCTGGGACCGTCACACCTCTCGCTGAGCCGGGGCACCCTGCCAGTTGGCTGCGGAAGCGGGCGGGGACATCCTGGCCCCTTCCGTGCAGGGAATGCTAACACACTCCACATAAAAGATGCGGCCTCAGGGCAGCTTGCTGCAAACTGCCTTGGCGGAGGGCGCCGTCACCGACGAGGGCGAGGGCCAGCGGCAGGTCCACTGCCGCCCGGTGGCATCCGATCCGAAACCCGCCAAGGCGAAGCCGTTGGCCGAGCCGCACTCGCCCCACGCGACGGTGGAGTCGGTCGGGCACGTCGCCGTGCAGTTGGTCGACCCGTCGGCGCAGGTCTGCACCGTACTCACGACCAGCGTCCGTCCGGCACCGTTAGCGGAGACCTCAACGGGTTCCGGGGACGTGCTTCCCTTGGTGCCGAAGGTGGCCGAACTCAGTACCGGGACTGCTGCGGCTCCGTTGACGGCCACGGTCGCGAGGGATGTCGCAGGAAGGACACGTCCGCCGCCGTCCGACCAGAATGCCTCTCCCGACGGGGCGATCGTCATCCCGACCGGGCCATAGACGGTGGCGTCCCCGCCGCGGACGTAAACGCCGGCGGCGGCGGCGGAGGACACGACGAGCGAAGAGGACCCTCCATCGATGAAGATCCTGCCCCCCGATCCGAGGATCGGGTACTCCAACGCCTGCGCGCCGTACAGGGGACGGACGCTGACGTTAGAGAGCAGGGATACCTCGCCTCCCAGGTTCCGCACGGCGCCGATGATGGTGTCCTTCATGGACAGCCTTCCGGTCGGTCCGGCGGCGAATGCGACGTCGGCCGACTTCGTGGCCGACGGCCTGTCTGCGCCGACCCAGCCCTCCACGTCGATGCCGGACAGCTCCATCACACCATCTGCCTTGAGCACGCTCAGGCTTCCCGCGGGTGCCGCTGCGTGCAGGACGCGCAGCCTGGCCCCGGCCTCGCCTACCAACCGGATGGTCCTTCCGGCAGAGGCGGCGGCGAGGCTCGCCATGTCCTCGACCGGAACGAAGTTCTGCTGGACCCGCGGCTTCGAGGTGTCGTCGTAGAACCTGATCGTGGTGTCGCTCAGTCCGAGGCGCACGATGGTCTCCGTCGCCTGCTCGATCGTGCTGACGATCTGCGTACCCGGCGCGACCCCCGTTGGCGTGGAGCCGTCCGCGGAGAACGCGATCTGCCGCGTGGTGGCGCTCGCCTGGTCGGCTGCGTAGTAGACGGCCGTGACGATGCCGCCGTCGACCGTGAAGGTGGAGTTGTCGCTCGCGAGCCTGACCAAGGCACAGGAAGGAACGGTGGTCCCGCTGATCTCGGGTGAGATGACGAACGCGACCACGTTCTCGTGCCTGCCGCCGGCACTGAGCGCGGTCGCGGTGGCGCTTTCGAAGGTCGGCCCGCCGTTGCTGACGTACGGCTTGCCATTGAGCGTCACGATCGAGACTGGGTAGGAGCCAGCCGCGCCCATGGACATGCTGGCGCCTGTCGCGCCCGAGCCGGACAGCCGCACGGGGCAGTAGACGATCGGCTTGCCCCACGTGGTCGTCACGAACGGGGAGAAGGACGGTGCCTTCGCGACGTAGGACGCGCCCTCGAGCGTCGCGGGGACGAGAACGCGCCCGCCGTCGACCCTCACGTACGAGCGTATGGTGTTGACCACCGTGTCCATGCGCACCTGGTTGCGCTGGATGAGCAGGGCGGTCTCCGAGCTGCGGACGAGGGCCAGCAGGCCGTACCCTGCCCCTGCCGACACGGCGATCACGATCACCATGATGACGAATAGCGAGATCATGCGCCGCCTCCTGTGCTTCGGTTCCAGCCAGTCCTACCTATGACGCACCGAAGGACGGCGTCTTTGCAAGGATTCCATACATATGTGCCGCGCGCCACGCCCCGTCACAGCGGACGGGGCCCGGCGTCCTCCGGGGGACGCGGCGCAAGCCTCGCCCTCATCTCGCGGGCCATCGCGATCCATGCGTGCGCCGTCGTGACGGCGTCGCCCTCGCCGGAATGCGCCTGTCCCTGCCGGTCCACGCCGAGGAGTTCGACCGCCCGCGAGAGTCCCACCCCCCTGCCCTCCCCGAGCAGGAGTCCGAACTGGAATCCGATGTCGTGGAAGGAGGCGGAGAACGGGGACTCGATGCCCGCGATCCCGCAGTCCCTGTCGACGGCCCTGCGGTCCGAGCCCCACGCCATCCAGGCCTTCGACCCCGCCCCCCAGGTCTTCCTGAGGGTGGAGGCCACCTCGGCGAGGGGACGCCCCTGCGAGCGGAGCATCCGCGCCGTAAGCCCGGTGAGGCTCTCGCAATAGGCGGACACCTCTGAGCGGGCAGGCCTGACGAGCAGGGATGCCGACCTCACCACCGCGAGGGTCCCTACGTCCACCTCGGCGATCCCGAACTCGATGATCTCCGGCTGCTGTCCCGACGGGGGCGTCCCCTCCCAGCATGTCATCTCCACGTCAACGAAGAGAATCCTGTCCCTGCGGACGTCGTACTTGCCGTTAACCATGTCCAACTCCACTTATCCCCTTGATTGTTCTGCGCAGAGAACGACTTACACAAGCAATGGCATGGATTCGACATGCCCAACATGGTAAACCGGCGCCATGAGCGATATGCCCGTCGACAACCCGGTCGACCCGACCCGCTCCAGGATCATGAGGGCCATCCGGGGCAAGGACACGAAGCCGGAGATGGCCGTCCGCCGCCTGGCGCACTCGATGGGGTACCGCTTCAGGCTCCACGCGAGGGACCTGCCCGGAAGGCCGGACCTGGTGTTCAGGAGCAGGAGAAAGGCGATCTTCGTGCACGGATGCTTCTGGCACAGGCACGAGGGATGCAGGAAGTCTTCCGTCCCGGCCACCAGGGCGGAGTGGTGGGCCGACAAGCTCGAAAGGAACGTCCAAAGGGACAGGCGCTCCGTGGCCCGCCTGTCCGAGATGGGATGGGAGTCCCTGACCATATGGGAGTGCGAGACCGCCGACGCGGGCCGGCTGGAGGGGAGGCTCAGACGCTTCCTGGGACCGTGCGGGAGTTATCCACTCCAATCCTTTATGGCCGTTGACTCCGAGCCATCCAATGTCGGATTCGGAACGCCGCTCGAAGCCGACACCAAAAAGACGGCGAATAACGGAAGCAGTGAAAGACAGGAAAGAGGTTCAAGCATGGCAACGAAGCAGAAATCGACCAAGACCCCACCGAAGGGCGCCGCAGCCGATGCGGCATCGACCGCAGCGGGCGGAACGGACATAGGCACGAAGAAGAAGGCCCAGCCCAAGTCATCGCAAACATCGGCGACCAAGACGTCCTCCCCCGCGAAGGCCGCAGCCCCCAAGACGGCAGGGACTAGCAGCACCAAGACAGCTAAGGCCCCTTCGAAAACCTCGTCGAAGCCGGCGGCCAAGACCGCCAAGACCGCCGCGAAGACCCCTGCGAAGGGAGCCAGCAAGAAGGCGGCCTCTCCCAAGACCCAGGCGAGCCAGCCCGCCGCATCACAGCAGAGATCCCCCCAGCCCGCGCAGGCGGCGCCCCAGGCGGCGGCTACCGAGCACACCCTCCCCAAGCGCTACACCCCTTCAGTCAATGCAGAGGCGGGCACGGTAACGATAACGAGGGGCACGGCGTCCGCCACGATCCGGATGCAGTCCTTCGCCTCGGTCGCCAACGTGCTTTCGATGCTCGAGGAGGGATCGCACGGGGTGCTGGAGCCGACGGCACAACTGGAGATCACCGACCACTTCAGCGGGATGAAGGCATCGGTCACGGCGGAGTCGCTGCCCGACGTGGCGACGGTTCTGACCGGGCTGGCGCAGGGGGGGTCCGGCGAGGCCGAGGCGCCACGGACGCCTGAAGCCGCGGCCGAAACGGCACAGACCGCTGAGGCCGCCGCACCGATGGCGGAGGCGCAGCCCGCACAGTCCGCCCCTGCCCCGGCACAAAAGCAGGCCTCCGCGAAGCCCGCCGCCGCGAAGACGTCGGCGAAGACCGCACAGCCGAAGCAGGCAGCGGGCAAGAAGGCCGCTCCGGCCAAGACCGCTGCGAAGCAACCCGCCAAGCAGCCTGCCAAGCAGCCCGCGAAGGCGGCAGCCAAGGCACCTGCGAAGGCACCTGCGAAGGCGGCAGCCAAGCAGCCAGCCAAGGCAGCCGCAGGGGTTGGTCCCTCTCCGATGCCCGACTGGTACGCCGGGCTGAAGGAGGAGTACGTCGCCGACGCCGCGAACTACCGACTGGTCCGCGCCGAACTCGCGCTCGATCCGTCGTCGCCGGCAAAGGCCCACAAGGTCGCGGGACGTTGGGGCGAGGCCGAGGGCAATCACTCCTGGGGGTACGAGATTCTCTCCGGGGACAGGCACGTGGCCTGGGTGATCGCCGAGGACCAGCGGACGTTCATCCTCACGGGCGCGATGAACTACACGCCGAGCGTCCACCGGATGATCGAAGGGCTCATGGCTCGCGTCACGTCGACGGTGATGCCGCAGTTCGCGAAGGCGGCCTGACGGATCACCCGAACAGGTTGACCACCTGGGGAGCCATGTCGTCCTCGCGCTTCCTCAGGTGGCCCGCGATCAGGTCGAGGAACTGCCGACCGCAGTCCTCGACCCTATCCCCCATGCCCTCGACGGAACTCATCTCCGCGAGGGTGGCAGGCATCGCAGCGAGAAGTCCCTCGATAGCCCGGTCCGACACGAGTGCGTGAGCGGGAATGCCCCGCTCCGAAGCCAGTCGGTACCGGAGGTCGACCAACGCGTCGAGCAGCGACTTCCGCTCCGGCGGCAATCCCTCGCCCCGCCGCTTCCTGATCCCCTTGCGCCTGCCTCCGGCGGGATCCGCCAGCGCGACCCCCAGCCGCCCCATCCTGACCTGCCAGGACAGCTCGGTGAGCTCGAGCGCACCCGTCGGGCCGACTGCGAGGTATCCCTCCACTGACATCTGCCGCGCGATCGAGGCCCACTGCTTGCGCGTGAGATGCTTGCCGCGCCCGAATGCGCTGGACATCTCGTGTCCATTGGAGACGACCCTCTCGGACATGAGTCCGCCGAGAACCTCGGTGACGTAGCCGATGCCGTATCGCTGCCCCAGCACCGTGACCGCGTCGAGCAGGAGGCGGCAGTCGGACGTGGCGTCGTAGGTCTCGACGGGAGACCTGCACCTGTCGCAGTTGCCGCAGTCCCCCGGATGCTCCTCGCCGAAGCACCTCAGCAGGTTTGCCCTGCGGCAGGCAGCGCTCTCGACGTATCCCTGCATCGCCTGCAACTTCCGCATCCTGGACAGGACGGGTTCACGACCCGATGCATCCTTGCAGGCATCCAGCTCCTCCTTGAGGAAGCGCATGGACTGCGCCGCGTCCGCATCCGACGCGAGCATCACCGCACGGCTTGGAAGTCCGTCGCGCCCGGCTCGCCCGATCTCCTGGTAGTAGCCCTCCACGGTGGGCGGCATGTCCATGTGGACCACGAGCCGGACGTTGGGCTTGTCGATCCCCATGCCGAAGGCCACGGTCGCGACCGCCACCGCCCTCTCCTCGCGCAGGAACCTGTCCTGGTGGGCGGTCCTCGTCTCGTCCGCGAGGCTGGCGTGGTAGGGAATGGCGTCGATTCCCTGCTCCGACAGGTAAGCGGCCGTCTCGTCCACCTTCCGCCTGGAGTTGCAGAAGACGATGGCGGACCCTCCGACCGTCTCCCGCAAAAGGTCGAGCAACTGCTCCCGGCCGCCCTTGCGGTGCCGGACGTCGATCTCGAGGTTCGGGCGGTCGAAGCTGTCCGAGAACACCCTCGCCTCGGCAAGGCCGAGCCTCGCGACGACGTCCGCACGGGTAGCCTCGTCCGCCGTGGCGGTGAGGGCGATCCGAGGGACGTCGGGGCGCCTGTCCATGAATTCCCCGACCCTGAGATAGCTTTCGCGGAAGTCGTGTCCCCACTGCGAGACGCAGTGGGCCTCGTCGACGGCGAACAGGGAGAGGGGGACGCCCTCCACCATGAACCGGAAGGACCCAACGTCGAGGCGTTCGGGCGCCACGTAGAGGAAGTCGAGGGAACCGTCGGCCAGGGCCGCCCGTATCTCCCTGACCTCCCCGTAGGGCGTGGCCGCGGTCAGGGCCGCCGCGCGGACGCCTGCCCGCCGCAGGGCATCCACCTGGTCCTTCATGAGGGCGACGAGCGGCGAGAGGACGATGCACGTGCCCGGCCTGAGGAGGGCCGGAACCTGGTAGCAGAGCGACTTGCCCCCGCCCGTGGGCTTCAGGACGAACGCGTCCCTGCCGGAAGCCACGTGCCTGACGATCTCCTCCTGCCCGGGCCTGAAGGAGGCGAACCCGAAGACGCGCGCAAGCACCTCCCCCGGGGATTCGCCCGGTCGCTTCGCGCTCACCGGCGGCATCCCGACGCCGGGCGGCACGGGACTCTCGGCCGCTTCGGGCGCGGCCCAGTTTCGGCGGGTACGCCTCAGAAGCATCGGACCTCCACCCTCAGGCACTCAGGACTCGGGGATGCTCGAACGGGGTAATGCCGATGTCAACGAGGCCGCCCGGGGATTGAGACCTTAGGGCAGGGGAATCGCCGCCCCCCGTGCCGACTTAATCCCCAGAAACTCTGTTGAGAACTCGGCCCGCAGGGATCGAAATCTGCAAATTATAGGAACGAAGCAAGAACGATCACGAAAAAGTATTTGCCAATCCGCCCAGGATGTTTACATATCGGGGCGTCAATTCCCGAACGGACGAATTCGGAACCCCGGAGGCTCCGCAATCCTGGAAGTCCAGGCGAAACCTATGACGGGTGGGGCGGAGTCTCAGCTTCAGCAGGAGATCACATATGCAATCCACCGGAAACCTCATCGTAGACGGCGTGGTCCAGATCGTGGCAGCCCACGTCGCCCACAACCCGATCGACGGGGACAAGGTGCCCGAGCTGATGAAGAACGTCAGCACCACTCTGATCGAGTGCGTACGCGATGCTGCCAAGGCGTTCGGCACGGATGCCTTCACGGGCTCCGGCGCTCCGGCCGCCCCTGCCCTGGCGTCGACCTCGACGCAGGCGCTGCTGTCGGCCCCGGCGCAGGCCGCCTCCTCCCCGGCCCCGGCCGCGGCCGAGCAGGCAGCCCCGGCTGCGGCTGCAAGGTCGTCCCGTTCCTCCCGCTCCCGCAGCGCGATGTCCGCGCCTGCCGAGGCGGCCGAGGCGGTCGAGGCGGCCCAGGAGGAGGTCGCCGGCGCACCGGTCACCGACCCGCTGGCCGACCTCCGCAAGCGCAACCTGCCCACCGAGCCGGCGGTGCCGATCGACGAGAGCATCCGTCCGGACGCGATCGTCTGCCTGTTCGACGGCGAGCCGCGCAAGATGCTCCACCGGCACATCCGCTCCAAGTACAACATGTCGCCCGAGGAGTACCGCGCCTACTGGAGCCTCCCCGCCGACTACCCGATGACGGCCCCCGGCTACTCCGAGGAAAAGCGCATCGTGGCAGTGGCCCAGGGACTGGGCACCCAGAAGCTCTACGAGGCCGCCCAGAAGGGAAGGCAGTCCGAGCAGGCTCCCGCCGCCAAGTCGACCAAGCGGACCCGCCAGACGGCCTGATCCCCTTCCGCCATTGTGGGCAACCCGACGTCGGGACATCATCGTTCCAGACGAACCGGGGAGACCCACCATGGCATCCACAGAGAACGACAACGCGCCCGTCGCCGACCAGGAGGCAGATGACCTCAAGGACCGGCGGCGGGCGCGTTCCATCGTGAACGAGGCCCTGCTCTCGGTCTCGACCCCGCTCGGCAACCGCGGCGTGGGCCACCGCCTCCTCCCCGGCCTCTGGCAGGCCGCCGTGAACGTCGTGCTGTCGTGCTTCGACCCGGAGGACGCCCTCGCCCTCCTGCGCGACCGCGGCAGGGGGATCGTCGGCGAGGGAACCAACCACGACGCCCCTCCCCGCACCATCCCGCCGAAGTCCATGACCGCCTACGTCACCGAGGTGGAGCTGGCGGCGCGCACGATCATGGAGAGCATCGAGACCGCGCTGGAACGCCTTCAGGAGGAAGGACTCGACGACAGGTTCCCCGAGACGGTGTTCGACGCCTCCTTGCAGGTCCTGATCCCGGCGTGGGGGCCGCACCACGTGCGCAGGGCCATCTCCGAGCAGTCCGCGCTCGTCATCAGGGGCGTGACGTCCGCGTCGAACTTCATGGAACCGACGAGGTTCCAGGCCGCGCCCCAGCCCGGCCAGTCGCGGAAGGCGTCGACCGCGCCGGAGCCGCCGAGGCCCCAGCCCCAGCAGGAGGCTTCCAAGGCAGAGGCCCCCGTTCCGCCGCAGAGGGCCAGGGTCGCCCGCACGGTGAATGCCTTCGCCGCCACCGACGTCTCCCATTCGGGTCTTGCCGCCTGGGCGGCCGTGCTCGTGTCCCACGACGACGAGGGCCGGACCGAGACCCGCGAGATCAGCGGGACGATGATGGACCCGAACGGGCGCGCAGCCGCCATCAGGGCGATCCGCGAGTGCGTCCTCGCCGCGTGCGAGACGGCGTCCCTCGCGAGCGTCGTCATCGAGACCCCTTCCGAGCAATGCGTGCGTGCCGCGTCCGAGGGCGGCACGCCGGGCTCCCGTCTTCCGGGGGAGGAGGCGGCCTGGGAGGAGATCGACCGCGCCTCGGGGATCCACAGGATCGAGGTGCGCCTGGCCCGCCACGCCGTCGACAGGGAACTTTCAGAGAGGTGCGATAGACTCCTCAGGAGGCGGCTCGACGGCTGAGGGACGGAGTCCTGCCCCACCGTCACCGGCGAATCCATGGAGGACAGCATGAGCGATGCATCGGCTGAGCACTACCTCGTCGCCCTGGACCCGTCCGTCGGCTACTGCCGGCTCTTCAGGACGGACTCGGTCGAGTCGGCGGGACTCCACCCGCTCTGGTCCGGGTTCGGCCTGCGGGCCGGGTACGACGCGATGATCAGGCTCAACAAGGAGCGCCGCCCCACGGACCTGTTCCACGTTTGCAGCAGGACGGGGGCGCGGGGGCGCACGGTCTTCAGGGTCTTCAAGGGCGCCCCGCACGAGGAAGGCTGGCGCGTCGAGGGCACCGACGTCGAGTACGCGGAAGCCAGGAAGAGGCTTGCCTCCCTCGCCGGGGAAAGGGACTCGTCGGAGCGCGCTGAGCGTGACCGCATCCTCCGCGGCCTCCGCCGCGCCGGCGTGGAGACCGACAGCGTGCCGCGCCTGACCGGGGCCGACGTGCGCTACCTCCGCTGGCTGGAGGCCACGGGACGCGTGGCGGCGTGATGCCGTATTGCGTCCACGAATCCTTGGTGGTGGCGCACGCAGGAACGCAGCTTGAGGATTCGATCCTTTCTGCTATAGGATTCGTCTGAACAGCAGCAGGAACGAGAGCACATGAACCTCCGCAAGACCCTTATCCTTACCGCCTGTGCGTCCGTCATTGCCCTAGGCGCCTGCTCGCAGTCGCAGAACTACCCGCTGTTCCCGGCCGAGCGCACCGCCCCCAAGAGCGAGCACTTCGACGCGGGCCGCGCCTTCTCCGAGGGCCTGGGCGTGCCCCGCGACTATGCCAAGGCGCGTCGGGCGTTCGCCCGCGCGTCCGACGCGGGCGACGCCCGCGCGATCAACAGCCTCGGCGTGATGGAGCTCCAGGGCCGCGGCGGGTCCCCCAGCCCCATGGCTGCCCGGGGGCTGTTCCAGAAGGCAGCCGACGCGGGCAGCGCCTCCGCCCATTACAACCTCGGCCTGATGCACGAACTCCGCATCGGCGGCTTCGGCGTGCTCGGCAACGGTTCGGCCGTCGTCAGCGCGGCCCACGAGTACCGCATCGCCGCCGCGCAGGGACATGCGCTCGCCCAGCGCAGGCTCGCCCTCCTCCTCGAAGGCGGACGCGGCATTCCCGCCGATCCCCAGGAGAGCCAGCGTCTCCATTCGCTGTCAGCCGTCAACGGCGACCCGGACGCCCTCGCGCGGCTCACGTCCCTCGACGCCCCGGCCAAGCTCACGCCGGAGGCGGCTGCTGCCCTGTTCGCCGAGGACGCCTGCGCCGGATGCGGGCAGGCCGAGAAGAAGATGGCATCACGCGCGGTCACCGACCTGTCCCGCCTGTCGGCTTCCGGCGACGCCTCGGCCCGCTACAACCTCGCCGTCCGGCACCTCACGGGGAACGGCGCCGTCAAGGACCAGTCCGAGGCGGCCCGCCTCTTCACGCTGGCGGCACGCTCCGGTTACGCCCCCGCTGCCCGCCAGCTCGCACAGATGCACCTGCGAGGGGAAGGCGTCGGCAGGAGCAAGGTGCTGGCCCACGCGTGGCTGAACCTCGCCTCCCGCGACACCGGCATGGAAGGACGCTCGGCGCTTTCCGAGATGGAGGCGCTCGAGGGCGCCATGTCGTCCTCCGAGATCGAGCAGGCCCAGGGCCTCGCTGCGGAATTCGCGGCACGCGGACGATGAAACAAGGCATCCGCTCCCTGGCGGCGGCCGCGTTCCTCGTGGCCGCCCTCGGGTCGCACGTGCAGGCCGAAGGCGCCGTCGACTGGATAAGGGGCGAACTCCGTACCGAGCTGGAGGGCGGCGCCACCTGCGGCCGCCGGCACGCGGCCCTGATGGGCACGCTGGACCGCATCCGGAGGCTGTCGCTTCCGTCGACGGGCAAGGTGCTCGTCGTCAACGTCCCCTCGGGGGTCGTCACCGCGTACGAGGACGGGGTCGCGGTTATCGAGAGCAGGGCGGTCGTCGGGCGCGAGACCACGCCCACCCCCGAGCTCGACACCTACGTGACCTACGTCCGCCCGAACCCGACCTGGACCGTTCCCGAGAGCATCCTCGAGAGGAAGGGCTGGCGCGAGAAGCTGGGGAAGAACCCCGACTTCTTCGAGAAGAACGGGTTCGACGTGGTCGTCGGGGGCAGAACGGTCCCGCCGGGCGAGGCGGCGCACGACCCCTGGTCGGTCAGGGCCTTCGTCCAGCGCCCCGGTGAGGACAATGCCCTGGGACGCGTCAAGATCGGCATCGCGAACTCGCAGGCCATCTACATCCACGACACGAACGAACCCGGCCACTTCGAGGACGAGGTCCGCCTCGCCTCCTCCGGCTGCGTGCGCGTCGAGCGCATCCGTGAGATTTCCGCATGGCTCCTCGACCTGCCCACGGACCGGCTGGACGAGATGATCGACGGCGACGACGCCGCCAACCACGTCCCCCGGCAGAGGGTCCGCGTCATCCTCGGCTACTGGACGGCGTGGCCCGACGCGGACGGACGCATCCGATACTACCCCGACGTCTACGGCAAGGACGGGGACGGGGGCACGTGCATGCCGGGCCAGTCGGACGCCCCGACCGCCAACGGCGCCACAGAGATATGGACGGAGTACAAGACAAGATGATCAAGCAGCAGGCCGCCGACTCGCTGAGGATATTCGGGAACGGCATCAACGCCCTCGCCGTCCTGGCCTTCGCGTTCCTCACCTACAAGCTGTTCGGACTTGCGTCGCACCACCTCGCGGCGGGCGGGCCGTTTCCCGTGCCTAGCGCCGACGGGATCAAGGCGTTCGCGCAACTGCCGGACGTGAAGCAGCGCCTGATGCACTGGACTCTAGCCTGGTTCTACGGCATCGGCACGGCCGGCCTCGGCTGGATGACCTTGCTCGGCATCCGGTGGACCTACCACGCCGTCCTGCGCCTCCTGTCCCGCTGATCGGGGCAGGGGCGCGTCCGCCGCGCTCAGAACCCGAAGCCCATCTGGGGCGTCATGAGGTCGTCGGCCCTGGCTGACGGCGCGTCCCCGAACGCCTCCGCCGCCCACTGCTCCCAGCGCTCGTCAGCGCCCTTCTCCCGCGCTCCGGCGAGGGTCATCCAGCGGGAGTTCGCCCCGGCATGTGGCCGCGCGTACGCCGCCTCGCACGCCGCCGCCGCCGCCTCCAGCACGTCCTCGGGCACGTCCGGCGCCCTTCCCGTCGCGGCGGCCTCGACGACCAGGCGCGCCGCGAAGTCCCTCAGGCGGGGGTCGGTGAACTGCACGCGCGCCCTCTCGCCCCACGACTTCGCATTGAGGAAGGCTCCCATCCGGGGCTTCTCGAAATCGGGAACGAAGCCGTCATATATCCTCTCCTCGCTCGTCTGCGAGCCGGGGACGTCGAACTTCGAGAGGGACAGGACCCGGCGCGTTTCCGCCATGAAGGTTAAGTCATCCTTAATACCACTCGACATCCGCCGGAAAGTATCTATGTTCGCACCCGCGAAGAGCCGCTGGACCTCGCTGTCGGAGACGAGCAGCGGGCTGGCGTTCGATCGAATCACCCTGAAGGGGGAGTCCTTTGAGTAGAGGCGTTCAGAAATGCGGGCAGCCACGTCCGAAGGCTGGTCCTTCGCAAGTGCCTCCTTCACGTCCCTCCTCAGCCCTGAGATCGCCTCTTCCTCCCGGAGGTCCGCGAGCAGCCACCTCTTCGTCCCGTCGCCCGCCAGGACGGCGCTCGGCACCAGGTCGGGCTTCCCGAAATGCGTGAACAGCCACGCCGGCCGCCCCTCCGTGAGACATGCGGCGAGCAAGGATTCGACGGCAGCGGCGCTCCCGCACCTCACGGCCTCGTCCCATGCCCATCTCGCCCTCTCGTAGGTGAGCCTCGCGAGGGCGAGGGTCGCCCGCACGTCCCCCATGGCGTCGTGCGCCTTGATGTCGATCCCGTTCGCCCGGCAGACCGCCTCGAGCTTCCACGTGAGCGTGCCGTCGCCGTTTGCGGGTATGCGGATCGCGTCCGGATCCCCGGCATGCACGAGCCGGACGACCGAGAGGAGGTCGATGCGCCTGATGTTCTTGCCCGAGGAGAACCAGGGGTTCCGCAGGTTGCGGAAGAACATGGTACGGAGCATCTCGTCGTCGTAGCGCAACCCGTTGTAGGTCACGTTGTACTGGGTGCGCGTCATCCGCGGCCGGAGGGCCCTCTCGATGACGGACGCCGACTCGAACTCCGTCGGGAGCCGTGCGTCATCGAGATCGAAGGGATCGGTTCCCGTGACCCTCAGCGCCTCCGGGGAGGGTACGACGTATGGAAGCCTCCGGATCCTTACCTCCGTCTCCTCGAGGACATTGAAACCATCATCCGCCCGGATCGACGCGAACTGTGTCAACTGCCCATTGCGGACGTCCAGGTCAGTCGCTTCACCGTCATAGATATTGAGGTCAAACAATGGGAACACTCCTCGTCACCAAACAGGGTGTTTCGGAGCCAAGCACGATGCAAGTGAACGGCGCCCGCAGCAGCATCGGCACCAACGTGCCCGCCATCGTCCGCGGATGGGAGAAGGAGGGACGCGCACGGGTCGAGCTTCTCGCCCCGGCGGAGGGACTTCCGATGGGAAGCGAGATCACCGTCGGGGTGCGGGCCGAGGTCAAGGGAAGGACTCCCCACGACTTCGCGCTCCTCAACAAGCAGGGGCTCAGGGTAGGCGGCATCGTCCTGCTCAGGCGCCTGCGCCAGGACGAGGGCGGGATGACCGCACGTGCGGCCGAGATCCTCGTCATGCGGGAGAGCGACGGCGCGGGCTTCGTCATCCAGGACGCGGCGAGCTGCATCCTCCCGCCGCCTCCTGGGACCGCGATGGTGAACGAGGGGATCGTCGCCATGCTCTCGAGTGCCGTCGCGGCCCGCTCCCTTACCGAGGGGGTCGCGAAGGTGCTCCCCAGCCTCGACCAGCCCATCGTCTTCGGCCTGCCGGGCCTCGCGTTCATCGGGAAGACCCGGTCAGGGGACCCCGTCGAGGTCATCGTCGGCGGGGACGTTCCCATGCAGGGCAACGACCTGATCGCGCGCATGCTCCGCGAGTGCCCCAAGGACGTCATCAAGGAATCGCGCACAAGCGGCACCAGCCGTGAGCCATGGCGCCTCGTGCCGTTCTTCCGCGCACCGATCGACCCGGACCGCAGCTCCAAGATGTCGGCCCAGGCAGCGAACCTCGCGTACGGGTCCGCCGATGAGCCGAGATGGACCACCGGAAACGTGGTGCTCCGCGCCATCTCCAATCGTTGGCACATCTGCGATGCGTCCCCCGCCGACGAGCCTTCGGGACCGGCGATGGCACTCGTCGATCTCTCTTTCTGAACCGACATCACGCCGACGGGCTGGTACAAGCAGCAAGCGACCCAAAGGCCCGCCATCAGGCGGGCCTTTTCAGTTTCCCCGAGGAAACGTGTCTTCCATGCCACAGGTCTTCCGGCAGCCCCCATGGCCTCCATGCGCCCCGTGGCAGCCCCCTCGGCGCCCAGCAGGTAAGGGATCGCGAGGCCCGTGCGCCCACCCGTTGCCGCATGTCGCCGGCCCCCTCATCTCCGATCGGGCTGGGCGCGTCCTCCACGCCGATGCACCGCCCCTTCGAGGAAGCCTCGGACGCGAGTGACGGCCATCGGCCCTACTGCCCACCGCCCGCTTCCCCAGAAGGGCCTGAGGGTCGTCGCACCAGTCGAGGCACCGCCAGTGCCTGGAATCACGCCTCGCTCCTCCAGGACGGCCGCAGGACGGCGTTCGCAGGGCAGTCCGTTTCCCCGAGGAAACGTGCTCTTGATGCAACACCCAGGAGGTCCGGCACAAAATAGTGCGCCATCCGCTCCACATTTTCGGTCAATTCCCGACGTTCGGTAAGAACCCGTTAACCTTTTGTGCCGGATTTTACCTCCCTGCCGAAACTAAGGAGGTTTCCCATGGGCATGCCCGCGTTGGCTACCGATGTCGGCCCCGCTCGCCGCGTCATCGTCTCTAAGACCCAGATATTCGTTATCACCGCCAACAAGGGCGGGGTCGGCAAGACGACCTTGAGCTTCTCCCTTGCCGTCGCTGCCGCGTATGACGGGTACAAGGTCGCGATCATCGATCTCGACAAGCAACATGCGAGCCTGTTCCTGAGCGAGGTCCGCAGGCAGAGGCAGCCGAACCTCCCGCAGGTCGACGTGCTCCCCTACGAGTTCGATCAGGCAGAGCGGGCGCTCAGGGAGACACTGTCCAAGGGGTACGACCTCGTCTTCGTGGACTCCCCTCCGGGGGTCGAGGGCTACGAACGGCACGTCAAGGCCCTCGTGGACAGGGCGGACATGGTCCTGGTCCCGACCGGGGCAGGCATCCTCGAACTTCGGGCGTGCGCCGCCTGGCTGGCAGGACTCAAGGCAGACAAGGCCAGGGACATCGCGTTCATCCTCAACAAGGTGAAGGGAAACACGGTCTCGGCCCGCGAGGCCCGCGCCTACGTCGGGAAGAAGGGACGGGTCTGTGACGGCCAGGTCAGGAACCTGGACATCATCGAGTCCAGCCAGAAGAAGGGGCTCACGGTGTTCGACTTGCCGAAGGCGTCCGCCCGCGAGGACATGGACGTGGTCTGGCACTACGCCAAGCAGGAGAAGAGCCTATGACCAGGCGCCGTGCCGCCGAGGAGGTGGACCTCGACAAGATCATCGAGATCGGCCACAAGAACGAACCCGCCCGCGATTTCGGGCAGCACGTCATGGTCCATCGGGAGATGCACGACCGCGTGCGGGAGGTCTTCTCCGGCTACCCGCACATCGTAGCGGACGATGCCCTGATCTCCAGGGTCACCGACCTCACGGTCACGATCCGGGACGAGGCGTCGACATCCATCGAGGCATACCTGAAGATCGGCCTCGCCCTTATCGACCTGGAGAACGCGCTGGACGAGCAGGACGACGTCATCGACACCTACTTCAGGGGCCAGCTCGTCCCCTTCTCGAAAGCACATGCCAGCAAGATCACGACCGTGGCACGGGACTTTCGCGCAGGGCGGTACTCCAAGGCCACCGGACGATCCCTCTCTCCCCGCGAGCTTCCTCCGATCATGGTCGCATACGACATCCGCTGCCTTTCCGACGAGGAGATGCGGATTGCGGCCCAGCGCGGCCTCATCGATCCGATGACCAGTCGGGCGGCGGTGCAGACCTTCCGCGAGGAGATCAAGAGCCTCGCCATCACCGACGGAGCCGTGAACCAGATCAAGTTGCAGAAGGAACTCGGCAAGCTCACCAAGAAGAAGGCCGGGCTGGAGACCCAACTCGCCATGGTCTGCATCCAGATCGAGACCATCAAGGAGCAGATAAAGGCACAGGAGGGTCAAAGATACCTCCATGCTGCCGAGTAGGCGGTGTTGCATGAACGACACGTTTCCTCGGGGAAACGGAAAAGGCCCGCTCCGCGCGGGCCTTTCTTTTGGCACCTGCCGCACCGAGGCCAAGGCAGACCCGTTGCCGCATGGCCTTCTCGGACGGGTGCACTGCCAGATTGAAGTTCACGAGGTTTGAAGCGGATACTGTGGAAGGGAGGCATCCATGGGACGCGAAGAAAACATACGAGCAATCCTCGAGGCCCTTGCGGATGCCGAGGCGTCCTCAAGCCATCCGGGCATCGGCCCGCTGATCAGCTCCGCAATGAATGCCGTGAAGGCATCCTCGCGCCGCGCGTGCATGGGCGAGCCGAGGACATCCGCAGCCGCCTGCCTCTCGGTCGCCGGCGGAGCCATGGCGCCCATCGCGGCGGCATGCAGGCTCGGGGAGGGCATCGAACCCGGCCTCCTTGAGCCGCTGGTCAGGACGGTCAGGCTCTCCGCCGCCCTGGTCGGCAGGTCGAAGGCAAGACCCTGCAAGTCGGAGCCTCACGAGGAGGGGGTTCCGCGCGGCTGGAAGGGCAAGAAGGGCGGTGAGTTCAAGCGGAGGTCCGCGGACGGCGAGACCCTCTGGATCGTGAGGCGCCCGCACATCCCGGGCGGCGACTGGAGCCTGTATTACGGCGCACTTCCCGTAGGGGCCTGCGAGACCCCCGAGGATGCATCCATGCTGGCCGTGTCCCTCGAGTCGCTCGTGTCGTCGGCCCGGCAGGAGCCGGAGCTCACTCCGGCATCCTAGGCCTCATCGCATAGGCCCTGCGCTGCTCGAGCGCCTCCTCCAGCCCGATTGTCGGCGCGTAGGGGGCGAGCGGGTTGTCCTTGGGACGGGGAGCCTCGTCAGCGACGGCGTCGATGAGAGGTTGCCTGACCTGCTCCGGAAGGGCCTGGACGATCCTCTCGGCAAGGATTTCCCACGGCTCGCGGTCGGGATGGTCCATCATGCCCGGCAGGTCCTTCTCGCAGGCATTCTCGATGGCCTTCGAGACGCGGGGGTCGAGGAGGTCCTTCGGGCTGCCCTCGATCCAGGCGCGCCCCTTCGCGGTGAGGGCCAGCTCATCGTCGACAAGACCCTTTTCCATGAAGTCCGTCACGTGACGTGCCCATGTCGAGGGGCGTCCGAGCCCGGCGTTGATCGTCGCCTCGAGCATCACCGTGTCCGGACGGCGCACGATGACCTCGCTCTCGGGCCATGTCTCCTGCCCCGGATAGCGCGGTCCCTCCTCCCGCCGCCAGTGCAGCCCGGCGACGTAGTCGGCCACTTCCTTGGAGAAGCCCTGCCTCGTCAGGTGGGACTGGATGGCAGCGGTCGCCGCCACCTGGATGACGTGCTGCTGTCCCGACTTCACGAGATCGCGGCCGACCATCGTGCGAAGTCCCTCCTCGTGTCCCTGCTTCACGGGATCGCGCTGGATCTCGACCTTCCCGATCGGGTAGGGAGCGTCGTGCACCTCGCCGGCGGCCTTCTCCTTGACCTTTTCCTCCTCGAACTTGTACCCGGCCTGCTTGAGCACCTTGGCGACCTTGCTCATGACGCTCTTGGAGATTCCCCTCGACCCGGCGCGAGGATAGGACATGCGCCCGGCCTCGTAGAGCCGCTGGAGCGACTTGTCCGCTTCCTTCGGGGACATGTCGAGGCGGTCCCCGGCCTTGACCATGATGTCGCCCATGTGCGCGGGAGGGGACGAGACCGGCTTCGTGGCGGCCCTGAAGTCGAGGGCGGGGAAGTCCTGCTTGGCTAGGCGTTCGGCCACGCTGCCGTCGAGCGGCGCCTTCACGTCGCACTCGGCAACCCATGGCCTGCCTCCGTCCTTGGACGGGGCGACGAGGCGGAGACGGATGATGGTCGGCTTCGTGCGGTCCACCACGCCCAGGAGGGCCGTGCGTACCCTGCCGACCCCGATCCCGTCATGGGAGAAGACGGCGCCGATCATGCGGTCCACGATGGCACGCGTGCGGCCGGCCACCGCGTCCCGCTTGCTGACCGGCACGGCGTTCGAGATGGCCTCGCGGACCGACTCCTCGTCCATTCCCTTCAGCCCGACCCGCAACGGTTCCGGGCAGATGTCGGAGATGAGTTCGGCCACGTCCCATGCGATCACGTGTCCTTCGGCGTCGGCATCGGTCGCGATGAACACCCGGGACGCCTTCGCGACTTCGTCCCTGATCCTCAGCCCAAGCGCCTCGTCCCGCAGCTTCCGCCCGAACGGACGGAAGCGCGAGTCGATCCCGAGTTCGGAAAGACGCTCCGGCATCTCGTAGAGGTGACCCTTCGTCGCCTGAACACGGGCGTCTATGCCCATGGACTTGAGCAACTGCTCGAGGTACCGGGCCTTGCCCGGCGCCTCGATGACGAACAGGTCGGTCATGCCCCGCGCCTAAGGAACTTCTGGATCGCCTCGAGGATGCGCTGGGTCATCGCCTGCACCTCCTTCATGGCTTCCTTGATGTCCTCGCTGAGGTCCTTGTCCTCAGGACGCTTCACGATCGGCTTCTGTGTGCTGTGGATGGCCTGCAAGGCATTCTCGACCTTCTGTGCGTTTGCCCCGAAGTCGAACTGGTCAGCGAGGGGGCTGGACTCGATCAGGTTTCCGACCCTGTTGATGTCCTTGGACACCTTGCCGATGCCGTCGACAGTCCTGTCGATCCGATTGAGGGCCTCGATCACGGTGGGATCGCTGAGGGCGTCGCGTGCAACCGCGATGGCATCCGCAGGGGCGGTGCCGTTGCTGATCTTGAGAAGAAGCTCATGGGGAGACAGCGGCGGCGAGTAGCTTCCGGCGAGACGCTGCAACGCTTCCCACTGGCTGGTGTTCAGGAACGCCTGGTTGAACGCGTTGACTGCCTCGTCGAGCCTCGGCCCCGCGGCCTCGAGGGCGGCGACTCCTCGCTCGTACTCCTTCTTCCTGCTCTCGAAGGTGCGAGCCTGGAGTCTCTCCCGGTTGATCTTCACCTGGTCGTAGATCTTGCTCGAGCCGTAGGCGAGTCCGACGAGGGGAGCAGACGTCACGGCAGCGACCAGGTCGGAGATGCCGGCCTTGTTGCGGGGCCTTGCCTGCTGGCTCTCGTTGGCCTTCTGCTCGTCGGTCTTCTCGTCCGCCGGGTCTCCGCCCTGCTTCTTTGCCTTCTCGTTCTGGGCCCTCATTTCATTGGCCGTCGCTTCCCGGTTCTCGGCAGGCAGCAACTTCAAAGTCTCAACCTGCTCCTCGTGCAACCCCTCGAAGAGTCTCCTCTCCTCCTCGTCCTCAGGGGTCTTGTCGGTACCGTCTCCGTCCGCATGGGTCTCTGTCACGGGGGCATCGTGTGAGGACATGCCGACGGTGCTGGAAGCGCCGACCTCGGTCGTCGATGCCGGCGGCACGTCCTGTCCGAGGTCGGCGTCGGCCGATGCGGATGCCCCTTGCGGGCGGGCGTTGAGGATCGATATGACCTCAGCGTTGACGTCTATCTCGCCCCCTTTGGCAGTGGCGGCCGGGGCCGTGTCGGGGGCCTCGCCGTCGAGACCCTCCCCCGGCCTAACCGGCTCCTCCCTGTCGCTCCTGCTCAACCCAGTGAGATCCCGACCCGCCAGCAATGACATGACCCATCCTCCTAAATGTTCACGACCGAAGAGAGGGTCACTCGTTAGCGGCCCTCGAGTCCTCGACCATGATGGATGTCTGGATTGCAAGGTTCATCGCGATCTTTTCCATCAGCAGGTAGTTCTCGAAGTTTTGGTAGAGCTGGACCGCCATCATGTTCTTGATGTCCTTGATCGCGGTGACCTGGCTCTGGTCCGAGTTGGCGATGGTGTCGGGCTGGAGGAGGAAGCCCCTGGAGTAGATCGCCAGCCAGTCGTTCTTGCTGATGCCCTTGTTCAGGTCCATCCCGGAGAAGCCCGACATCTTGGAGGCCATGTCCTTGCCCCAGTCCTTGAGCTTGAGGTCCTCGACGGCCTTCCGGCGCCCTGTGAAGTCGGACACCGTGTCGTATGCCACGGAGTTGCGGGCGTACGCCGCCGCCTGGCGGGCGGCCCTCTCCCTTCCGGCCGCGCTCAGCCCCTCGCCGTTCAGGAGGGCGCCGGGAGGATTCGGGATAACGGCGTGGACGGTGAAGGCCTTGGCGGCCTCGAGACGCTCGTCGTCGAGCGTCATGGTCGTGCCGTCCTCGCCCTGGTAGAACAGGGACTGGGACACGTTGAGGTCCGCGCCGGCAAGCTTGCTCTCGGTCTTCTTGTCGCCGCAGATGCCCGCGTCGATGTCCGCCTGCTCGGCGTACTTCTCGCAGTGCATGGTGACGCGGGCCTGGAGCGCGTAGTTGTTGCCCTGGGCCGCCGGCGTACCCTTCTTCCCTCGCTCGAACTCACCGATGGACTTCGCCAGCTCCTGCCTGAACTTCTGCGAGACCTTCTCGATGCCGCCGCCCGACGACCCGGTGATGACCCGGCAGGAGGTGGTGCCCGATGTCGAGTCCTTCACCGCATCCATGCGGACGGCCTCGACGCTCTTCACGGTGGAACGGTCGTCCTGCTGGTCGGCGAGCGTATGGCCGGCGCCCGTCTGCTCGCGGAGGTTGCCGCTGAGCTGCCCGGTGGAGAGCCTCAGCGCCTCGATGATCGCGACCTGCACGGCGGCGAGCTTCTGGTTGAAGTTCTTCATGATCTGCTGGCCGGTGTTGTCGACGTGCGTCTTGTCGTAGTACGGCGCACCGCAGCAGCCGGATCCCTGCGCGGGTCCTGGCACCTCGAAGTCGTAGGCTCCGGCCGCGCTGGACCCGCCCGTCGACGGCGTGCTTCCCGTGGGAGCGGACCCACCCGTGGGAGCGGAGCCTCCCGTGGTCGGTGCCGCCGTCTGGCCTTGGGCGAATGCCGGCGCTCCCGCGAGGCCGATGCCGATGATGCCGGCTGCGACCACCCAACCGACCTTGTCGAACTTGGACTTCATGAGCGTCCCTCCCGAGTTTGCTTTGAATTCACGTAGAACAGGTCGTTCAGGCCTGCCGCCTTCTTGATGTCCGCCGCACGCGGCATTGAGAGCGTCCCGAAGCCCTCGCCGAACATCGCCGAGGCCCCGGTGCTCATCCCCGGCTTGAGCGAGTAGGGTGCATCCACCATGGCCTCGTGCATCTTGGTCATCGGGAAGAAGCCTCCGTTAGAACCGGTCTTGAAGTGATCGGAGCTGATGCCGGCTCCGTTCATGACCTGCTGGGCCACGGACATCGCCTGGCCGCAGGTCCAGTTCTGGAGCATTCCCGTGAGGTTCCCGAGGGACGGGGGCTTGAACAGGATGTCCGTGCCGCTGCCCTGGAAGAGCTTGTCGAGGCAGCTCAGCGCGGAGAAGCCAGATCCCTGACCTCCGGCCCCGGAGGTCAGGTCCTTGACCGTGCTGAAGCCGTACTCCTTGCTCATCGCCGCATTGACGAGGCTGTTGACGCGCTCCTCCCCGACGGATGCCAGCTTGTTCCCGACGTCTGTGTCGCACATGCCGGACGCCTCCGAGGCTCCGCCCATGGACGTGAGGCTCGAGAAGTTCGCCGACGCGCCGGTGGGCACGCCGCCTCCGGAGAAGCTTCCCACGAGGTGCGACAGGTCTATGCCCGCGCCGGAGGTCATCCGCTGCGACAGCAGCCCGCCGAGCCCGCTCGCGGCGGTCCCGAGTCCCCCCGTCCGCAGGAAGTTGTCGAACTCGCTCGCCCCGATGGTCGCGGCGCCTGCCACCATCGAGGATTCGTCGAGCTTGAGGGAGCCGAGACTGCCGCCCAGGAACTGGGTCGTGCCCATCTTGACGAGGGCGTTCCAGATCGAGGTGACCTCGCTGTCGCCGATCTTGAGGCCCGTCTCGGACCTGAACCTCTCCGAGGAGAGCGGACCCGCACCGGCCGGGGCGGAGGCCCCGGCGAGGAGGAGCGCCAGCAGCGGCACGGCCAGCTTGCTTTGCCTAGTCATCGAACACCTCCCGTCAGTTGCCGGTCGTGGCGGTGGCCTCGACGACGTCGGCGAGGCCGTACGACGTCCCGCTCCAGCCCACGACCACGTAACCCTTCCCGGTTCCGAGAAGGATGTCGTTTCTCCCTCCGCGCGAGACGCGGGAGATCTCGATGTTGCCGAGGCTCCACCCGCTCAGGACGGGACGCCACGTGTCCCCCTCCCTGTCGAGGAGCCTGACCGGGCAGCCCACGGCCTCGCCGCAGGCGACCTTTCCGTTCATCCTCACGAGGAGCTGCTCGCCCTGGGCGGATGCCTTGGGCCTCGCGAACTCGAAGGAGACGTCGGAATCGGGGCTGGCGGCGAGCTTGGCCGCCCCTTGCCCGAAGGCGACGGCGATCGCTCCGGTCATCTCCTTCGGCACGGGAGCGAACACGACCTTCGTGCCGACGCCGTCCAGCACCGGGCCGTATGCCTTTCCGTTCCACTTCCAGCGGCCTCCGTCGACCGTGATCTCAGTGAAGAGCCACTCGGCGGGCGCCTTGGGCACCTCGATCCTGTCGGCGGGCCTGTCCAGTATGATTCCCCACTTCTTGTCGGGGCCGTGCCTGAGGACGACGGTCCTGCACTGCTTCCCCTTCTCGCGGCAGGACTCGCTGTGGACGAACCGGGCGACGATCTCCGCCACCCCGTCGGCCTCGACGTCCACGATCCCGGTCTCCACCTGGATGCCCACGCGCTGGGCCAGGTAGTCGCGGAACACCGAGTTGACCACGGCCCGTCCCTGCGCGTCGGGGGACGGGTCGAGGGTCACCGCCAGGGCGGGGGCCTGCGAGCAGATGATGGCCGCGAGGGCGGCTAGCGCGGTCCTTCTCATTGGAACAGCCCCCTCAGGGAAGCGCCCGACACGTTGCCGGAGGAAATCGACTTCGGCGAGAACTGCACGAGGTTGCCGCCCAGGTTCGTCCCCGAGATGATCTCGCCGGCCTTGAGGATGGACCCGCCGTTGATGCCGCCGCCGCCCATGAGGCTGTTGAAGATCTGGCTGGCCTGCTTGCAGGCGAGGTTCTTCACCATGCCGAGGATGTTGTCGAGGCTCGGCGGCTTGAAGAAGATGTCGAGACCGCCCCCCTTCATGAGGTTGTCGAGGCAGGTCGTGCTCGCGAAGGTGCCCGGCCGCTTCGAGAAGTTCTGGTCCGCCATGTCGGCCTGGGCGTTGATGAACGCCTGCCTCTGCTTGTCCAGCACCGACGAGACGGCGGGATCGCAGTCGGCAGCCATCGCGCCGCCCACATT
>Ga0216295_1000018_pt1 | contig 38098 bp, 44 predicted proteins | sample 21hB_Boncat_minu_FD_161281 | JGI IMG/M metagenome (GOLD analysis project Ga0216295, IMG submission 161281) | Terrestrial sediment cell enrichment communities for BONCAT metagenomics from Utah, United States - 21hB_Boncat_minus | ecosystem: Environmental > Terrestrial > Deep subsurface > Rock...
GGGCTGGGTCGGGGAGAGCGCGGAGGATACCTACGGGAGCAATGCCCGCCGCAATTTCGCGGAGGCGCTGGACTCCCTGCGGGAGGGGCGGCTCAGGCTCGCTCTCGAGAGGCTGCGGTATGCGGAAAGATCGGCATCGGTCGTGGACGAGAGGGACTGGCGCCTGCACATCTTCGAGTGCGCCTCCGCCGCGCTCGCATTGGGCCAGGCCGATCCCGGCACGTGCGGGCTGACGTATCGCCGTTCCTCCCACCGTCGGTTCAACCGGGAGGCCATAGAGCTCAGCGTGGTCTCCCAAGGCACGGACATCGCCGGACTGCCGATCCTGCGCGAAACGAGCACGCTCGTGGCACCGAACGTCCCGGACGGTTTCCCCTATTGGTGCTGGAAGTCCTTCCTCGATCATGCGGGACGGCGCTTCGCGTACGGTACGGATCTCGGTCACACGTCGTACATCCTCGCCGACATGGCCTCGCAGGGGCACCGTAAGGCATTCCTCAAGGCAGCGCGGAGCAAGGCCGGAACGTGGGTGCTGGACCTGGAGGGCATCCGCACGCCGGGCGACGCGGCAGCGAGAATTGCAGGAGCACTCGGTACGGGAGCGTTCAACTTCGACGGCGGAATGGTCGTCCAGGAATTCCGGCCGTTCACGCATGAACACCGCTTCTTCGTCGTCGGGGGGCGTGTCGTCGCCTCCACCGCCTCCGACAGGGACCTGTGCATCCTCGACGCGAGAGAAAGCAGGATCGTAGACGACCGAGTGGCGCTCCTCGCTCGCCCGGCTTCTGGGCACGGATACTACGACCGCGGGGTCACGAGCCACGTGACCGATCCCCGTCTCGTCGCTGGGATGGGACGCATCGCCCGTAGGGTGGCCCGCGAGATCTGGAGAGAGCAGGGGATCGGCGACTTCACGCTCGACGTCGGACTGGCCGGCGGGGAGATCATGCCGATCGAGGTCAACGAACTGGAACGGTCCGGCCGCTACGGCGTGCCGTGGGGGAAGGTGGCAAGGGCGTTCTCGCGCCGGATCGCCCGGTTTGCGGCCCAAGAGGAGGCCAGGCTGGACGGTGCCGTCCGTGCCGCCATGACGAGGACCGAGGACGTGTTCCACCACCCCGTCATGGAAGGCATCGATCCCATGGCCGTCATCTCCCATGTCGCACGCAGGAAGGATGACGTTTCGGGCGTCGACTGGGACGGGACGGGCCGTTGCTTAAACGATGCCATGCTGACTTTCTCGGGGAGGCTCAATCCCGCGCCGTTGCCGGGCGTTCCGGTCGTGCAGGATTACGTTCGGACGCTGGAGAGGCGCATGCACGACGACCTGAGCGAGCAAGTCCGCAGGGGCACAACGCCCTGGGATGCACGTTATCTGGCCAACGACGGGGACCACGGCGAGGATCCTTTCTCCTTCCTGGACGACCCCTGGGGCGATCCCACGTCCCCGGAGTCCCAGGCTTCCGATCCTGCCATGTGCGACACCCTGGGCGGGCAGGAGAAGCCGAAGGACCAGAAGGGGCCGAAGAGCGTCGATTGGCACTCGCCGCGTCGCAAGCGCAGCGAACACGGCGGCGTGGTGGCCTCCGCCGCCCTTCGGCCGGCAGTCCTGCCGAGCCGCAAGCTCGCGGCAAGGGCAATGAGATCCCTCCCGGCCCGCGCACCCGTCTCGATCGACTGGGACGATGAGGGCATCCAGGATGAACTCACTCGTGCATGGAGCCGCCCGATCTCCCTCCCGATGACCGCGTTCGCACTGAACGGGTTGATCGCGTTCGAATGGCTGCCGGACGGGAACGGCAGGGCGCATCCTGCCGAGGATGTCGTGATGGACGCTCACCGCCGGGGACTGGGGCTTGCCGAGCTGGCGGCCTCCGCCTGCCGGGCGGCGGAGGCTTCCCTGTCGGTTGCCGAAGGACTCCCGTGGGAGACGAGGCGGCTGCTCGGACTGAGGGACGACAGGATGGCCGAATTGCGGAGGTCGGTCACGTCGATGGGCGAGGAGGCCTCACGCCACGGCATCGACCTTTCACGGCATGACGACTGGCTCACGGCCCTCTGCCTGGAGGCGCGGTGCGGGACGGTCGGCTCGCTTCATTGCCGACCGGACTTCATCGCAGGCCTCGCGGCATCAGTGAGGGACGGGCAGACCCTTATCCATGTCGCGGCGGCGTCCGTGCTCCTGTGGACGGCGCATGATCTTCGGACCTGGGACAGGGTGCTCGATCATCACGGGCCAATGGGAAGGTAGTGGGATGGCTGCCCGGGTCGCCAAGGACCGGCTCACGCCCCGCCGGGCAGGGTCACCTTGATGGCGAAACCCGCTGAGAAACCGGGGCGTGCGTTCGGCTCCAGTCGGTATCCCAGCGAGAGGTCGAGAGTGGTTCCGAAGGGGCGGGCGGGGTCGCGCAGGACTGCGCGGGACTGTATCGCGGGCGTCACGGCCGTTCCCCAGGTGTTGGCGTACAGGTCGTAGCTCACCTCGGGACGTACCTGGAGGTCAAGGCCGATCCATCCCGGCTCCGCCAGCAGCGGGAGCCTCACGTGGCCCGACAGGTTCTGTGACGCCCCGCGCTGTAGGAGGCCGTAGGAGCCTGCCGTTGCCAGTCCGAAGTCGAGCCAGCCGGAGGGCAGCCCGGTTGTCCACGCGTAGCCCCAGTCGACGCTGGATTGCGCCCTCGCGTCGGGAGCCTGCGAACGGCTGAGTCCGAAGCCGACCGAGAGCGGCATCTCGCCGATCGGCTGGACCTTGACGCCGACTGAGCGGGTGCCGGGAGCTGGACTCCATGGCTTCTGCGTGGGCACGAGGCTCCCGTGGAAGGTGGTGCCGGGAATGCTGAACGCCCCCGAGGGAACGGCCTTCTGGGTCTCCATCCTCTCGCGGACATCCTGCCATTGCATGTCGTCCTCGCCCCGCGCAGCCGTGGCGGCAAGGGCAAGGGGAACGATGGCTGCGGCGAGGAGTCCTGGGCGCATGTCGGTGTCGAAGGCGGGCATGAGTCCTCGGCAGGCCGGGAGTTCCGGTCCTCGTTCGACGGAGACGTCGTGTCGTGATTGGGCATCCTGGTTAGCCCGGAACGACCGCCGATCCAAGTGCTGAATTTCGTCCTGCCGCGCCTCGGCAGGCGACCCCAAGTACCGACCGGGCCGTTCCCGATCTCGAGCAGCACGTGCGCGTGGCAGGCAGCTATGGGACGGCAGTAGCAGGCAAGATTGAAGCCGAGAGGTCAGGCTATCGCCCGACCTTCTTGATGGTCAAACGATCGAGGTTCAGCACAGCCAGCGCCCAAGCGTCCTGGTTCCTGTCCATTGGATGGTAATCCACGTGGCGGACCGCATCGATGCCTCTCGACCTGAGAGCGCCCTCGAAGCGCAGGATTTCGTCCAGAGGGTACTCACGCGTCTCGCGGCAAAGCATGGAGTAGATGTACTCCACCTTTGGCGGGTTCACCTCGTTCCATAGCGCCAACGCCTCGTCTTCATGAGCCACCGTGCCGTGGAACTCAGCTTCCACCACGATGTCGCCCCCAACCCTGAGAGCGGCAGCTTCGCCTTCCTGCCTCGTGAAGAAGAAGTAAGAAACTCGGTCAGTCCTGAACGCCTCGAATTTCACGTTCGTCCCGTGGAATAGGGTACACCTGAGATTCTCCACAAACACCTCCATGACCAAGCACACCACCCGGATGAGACTGGAGATGGAGGCGAGCTATCTGCCCGCCAGCTCCATGTCGCTCATGGATCAGCGATCCACGTCCGTCAGGTCGAGTTCCCTGACGTTCCACAACTCGACGCCTTCGCTCGGCATGAAGCGCATGGTCCCGTGGAGGCCGGAGGCCATGACGGGCTCACCGTACCTGTCATAGCCGAAGATGAGTCCCACGTTGCCGTCCGAGTCCTGGGGGGCGACGACCTGCCCGTCCTGACCCGCACGGAACTCGGAGTCGCGCCTCACGCGGACGAAGTCATCGACCTTCAGCGCGATGGCGCCCACGCCATCCGGTCCCTGCTGGGAGGGCTGGCTCGGCACCGACGGCCCTTCGGCCGCCTGAACCATTTGGTCGATGAGTGAGATGACCTTGTCATAGGTGTCGGCCGTCACCTCCATCTCGCGTCGGACGGCCTTGGTGGAGCAACCCGGCGCAGCCGACCTGTTGCGGCGGCTGCGCTGCTCGAGTTCCTCGCGGAGCTTGGAGGCATCGATCAGGCTCATGCCGCCTCCTGCACGGCAGGACGCCTGTTGAGCATCGACTGGTAGTAAAGCTCGAAGTCGTTCGCCGCGCGCTGGATCTCCTCGAAGGTGCCGCCGAAGGGGCGGTACGTGTACCAGGGCCTGCGGGGCATGTACATGTGGGCGATGGGCTGGCACTCGCACATCAGGACCGTGAGGGCGGTCGCCTCCTCCTCGGTCTCGACGGACGCGAACGGCATCGGGCGCTCGTTGGCCGGGAAGTTGATGAGGATGTCGCGGTCGTGGAGGACGGTGCCTTCTGCGCCGATGTAGAGGAGGACGGGACGGGTGACGTTCAAGGGAGGCCTCTTCGCTGGTTGATGGTAGTTCGTTTGGGGGTGCCAGTCCGGCTCAGGCGGCAGCCGGAACCGGACTGGCGGGCATCAGGTAGCCCATGTTCGTCCGAACCTTCTCGAAGAAGGCGAGCACGTCCTCGACGGTGTCGTCCTTCTTGAGGTGCATGTCCACGTCCATGCCGTTCTCGCCGTCGCTGCCCTTGAACTGGACGGACGGCGCGAAGGGGTTGAGCAGGACGGTCCGGACCGCGTCCGACAGGTCCCACTCCTCGATGTTGACGAAGTAGGTGTCAGAGGCTCCCTCGACCTCGACTTCCTTCTGCCAGAAGCCGACCCAGTACTTGATGTTATCGACGTTGACCGAGAGCGTCGGCGTCCGGTGGAACCGGAACCCGTGATTCTTCAGGTCTTCCTTGGTGATGGCCATGTTCCCTGCCTCCTCAGGCTGCGTTCTTGAGTTGGTTCCGCCACCCGCCGAGGCTCGTCCGGGCGAGGGCGAAGAAGTCGATCACCGTCTGCACGGTGTCGCTCTTCCTTGGCTGGAGCCGAAGCGCGAAATCGGCATCGTTGAACATCGCCTTGGGAACGAAGACCTCGGCCTGGCCGGTCCGTTCCGTGTAGTCCCATTGCTCGACGACGATGGTGTAGGTGGTGGGGCCGACCGGGTCCACCACGACCTCCTTGCGCCAAGCGCCGACCCACTTGCCCAGCATCTCCATCCGGTCGAGCGTCCTGTCCGTGGTGAAGGTGAAGCCGTGCTTCTCGAGGTCTTCCCTGCTGATGGCCATGTGCTCGCTCCTCAGGCCAGAAGCTCGACGGCCGCGGAGACGGCCTCGGCGTACTTCGCGGCATCGAGGTCGATGTCGCTGGCGAGCTGCCTGACGACCGCCTTGCCGTCGTGCTCGCGCCGCACCCACGCCACCGGGACGCTGCCGGGGTGGCTGCCCGCCATGATGAGGACTGCGGAGCCGTCGGCGAGGGCGGAGAGGTAGACGTGCATGGGTCGCTCCAAAGGATTCAGTCCCCGATACATGCTGCACCGGGGGACCCATGTCAACAATTTATTGCAGGATTCGGGAGCGTTCCCGGGAAGCCTACCGGATGCCGGGGACGGGCCTCGCGGAGAGCGCCAGGTCCGCGAACTCGCCGTCTACGAAGGCCGCCAGCCTTTCCCCGGCAGCGTCGCCCCTTGCGGGCAGCGTCAGCACCGGGATGCCGAGCCTCTCGCCCCGGTCGACGGTCGTCTCGGGCCAGCCGTCGCCGCGGCTCTCGACGCCGATCACCCTAGCTCCGCCGTAGGCCATCTCCGAGATCACCCTCGCGAGGTCCTGCTCGACGGCCTCGGACCTCCTCGGCCCGTGCATGATCGTCCAGTCGTCGACCGGGTAGAGGTCGCCGACGAGCACCACGGTCCCTTCGTCCGCGCCCATGCGCCGCTGCCGCATCACGGCCTCGTGGAGCGCCACCTGGTCGATGTTCTCCTTGAGTACGTCCCTGTTGCGGACGAGGGTCGCGTCGAGCCTCGTCCTGCCGACGGTTCCCCAATCCTCGTCGACGGCCTTGTGCACCATCACGAGCACCTCGTTGAGCCGCCAGAACGTGCCTTCCTCGGGAGCTGGCCGCCCGGCCTCGTCCCATGCCTCGAAGGTATCGCCGCCCTTCCACTTCGGCGTCGTGTGGCCGATCACCTCGAACGGGACGCCCTCGGCCTCAAGCCTGCGCGCAGCCGCGTCGATGAAGGCGACGACGTGCCTTCCGGCCTCGTCCCGCTTCGCCATGCTGATGGAGTTCGACTGGTCGACGACGAACGTGACCACGCGCGATCCTTCCCCGTCGGGGAGACGGGCTGGTCGGTCGCAGGTTTCCATGAAGCTCTCGCAGGCGGCCTCCAGGCTGTTCGCGACTGTCAGGCCTCTCTCCATCCCCTCGATGAACAGGTCGAGCGCCTTGCCGCCGAGGATGATGTCGAGGTCCGAATCGTAGGCTTCCATGCGCATCGTGGGTTCTCCTTATGGCTTGGCGTGGCCTCGGCCACAACGGGAAAGGCAGGCTCCGGGGCCGCAGCGGGGACTACGGGACAGGCGCAGGGGCTGCCTTCGGAAGGGCACCCTCGGCAAAGCCTCTCATCTCCGCCGCGAAGTCGCCCTCCGCCTGCCCCTTCCACGGCTTGAAATCGGGCATCCTGGCGACGTCGATGCGAAGAGCCTTGCCGGCGGCCTCGTGGGAATCTGCGGTGGCGTGGATGGAGCTTTCGATCCCGATCACGTCCACGCCCATTTTCTGCACGTCCCAGATGGCGAGGCGGAGGTCCGTCACCATCGAGCCGCCGTCCGCGTGCCGCATCGTGGCCTCGTCGGACGGGCACATGTCGCCCACCAGGACAATGCTGCCCTCCGCGGCGCCCAGCTTCTTCAGCCTCGAGGCGGCCTCCTCGAGCGCCACCTGGTCGAAGTTCTCGTGGTGGAAGCGAAAGAAGTCGACGGCCGTCGCCTTGAAGCGGGGACGCCCGTCCTCGAACCAGCTCTCGCCGACCGACTTGTGGACCATGACGAGGGACTCGTTGAGCCTCCAGAACGTTCCCTTGGCCGGATAGGGCTGTCCTTCCTCCTTGTATGCCTTGAACGTCCTGCCGCCCTTCCAGTCGGGGGTGGTGTGGCCGATGACCTCGAAGGCGACGCCCTGCTCCTCGAGCAGCCGGGCGGCCTCGTCGAGGAAGGTGAGTGTGTCCTGGAGGGGCCTCCCCCTCTGGGATCCGGACTGGTCGACGACGAAGGTCACGACACGGGACACGTCGATGCCCGGCGGAGGGGCGACGGCGGGAGCGGAGAACTCAAGTCCCTCCAACGCCTCGGCGACGCTCCTCGCGTCGAGGGCGGCCTGGATCATCTCGTCGAGATCGGATCCGCCGATGCAGACGTCGTACTCGGGCTTGAAGGGCACCATGCGCATCGTGTTTCCCCCGTGGGCGGGCTGGCCGCGTAGATTAGCCGGACTGTGCCGGATGGCAATGCCAGCAAAAAGGCCGCCCGCGGCGGCCTACGTATCCATGCGGCTGCAAGCGGTTATGGGCAAATTGAGAAGTGCCCATAACCGGGGTGCCGTCCGAGCGCGCGCTGGAGCCGGAGCGCGCCGCTCAGACAGACGGGGCGTTGCCCGCATCCAGGGAGGAGCGGTAACGGTCGAAGGCATCCATCACGGCGGAGAGCTTCTCGGGATCGGCGGCCAACTTGCGCAGGACCTCGGCGTCCTTCGCATGGAAGGCCTGCCCGATGTCGATGGAGAGCCGGTCGAGGGGAGTGAGGACGACCTCGGCACCCGGCCTCACGTGCACGGCGCGCCACTCCTCCCGCGAGTCGCTCTCGCACATGAAGCCGCCGAAGTGGGAGACGATGTCCTCGATCACCGGAACGGCGGAGCCGGATGCCCCGAGGCTGACGTGGGTCCGCTCCCCGTCGTAGACGTCGGCGTCGTCGCCGATGTTCCAGAAGACGTACATGGTGCGGCGCTCCCGCCTCTGCGGGTCGCTGAAGAAGATGCGGGCGCTGGCCGTGGAGATGTCGCTGTCCGGGTAGAGCCTGCCGAGGTGCTCGACCTCGACGTCGTGGCCGATCCCGTTCCCGTGGTTGCGGATGATCGCCGCGATGGACTCCGCCGAATGGCTGCCGATGAGGATTCCCTTGGTGTCAACGCCCATGCCCGTCTCCCTGGCGCGACCGCGCCGAACATGGCCCCTGTCTAAGGATTCGTCGGCCACGAGTCAACACGAAAACGCCTACGGACCGTAGGATTCCTGACAGTTCATGTATGAACCAAGTCGTTGGCGCCATGCGGCATTTCGGCACCTCCCCCGGGTGTCGCCGGACCAGGGAAGGCGCGCCGTCACGCGGGCAGGATCAAGGCCAAGTTCCTGTACGCGCTGAGCTTCGCCGACTAAACGCATCGGGCGCGGCCTCGGCCGTGGAATCTTGTTGCGCAGCGGCACCCAGGATTCGCAACGAAAGTCTGGCCCGCCCGGGTCCTTCCCTGGAATCATCCGCACTTTACAAGGATTCAAAGCAGCGAAAGTCTCGGAGTCGCACGTGATCCATGTTGCGCCGTACCAACTACAACAAACCCTAGGGGCATCCCTTATGAAGCTGATCAACAACCTCCGGCTCGGCATCAAGCTGGCCATACCGGTGACGATCCTCGTCGCCGTCGCAATCGGGCTCGTCACGATGGCCAAGGTAGGCCTCGACGGAATGGCCGCGGACACGCGCGACCTTGTCCGCATCGACGCCGACCGCCTCGTGACGATCCTGGAGATCAACGCGGAGGTGAACGAGGCCTCCATCCAGGAGAAGAACATCATCCTCTACGGCCCCTCCGACGCGGACAAGATCAAGAGCGCGGAAGGCGTCTTCGCCCGCTACAAGAAGCAGGCGATCGACCACGCCAGCGAGCTCGTCGGCCTGTCCGGCACCCCGGAGCGCAAGGCGATCAACGACAAGCTGAAGGCCCAGGTGGAGCAGTACTTCGCCGCCCTGGACAAGAGCGTCGCCTTCGGCCTTGAGGACAACGACGTGGAAGCCCTCAAGATCTCGAACGGCGAGGGTCGGAACCTCCGCGTCGCCCTGCGCGACGCGCTTCGGGAGCGCATCGACGCCAACGCCGAGGCACTCAAGAAGGCCGAGACGGAGGCAGAGGAGCTTGCCGCCACGACCTCCCGCAACCTGATCGCCGCAGCCGCTGTCGGCATCCTCGCGGCGCTGGGTCTCCTCCTCGCGATCACCGTCCTCGGCATCACCCGTCCGCTGTCCCGCACGACCGCCAACATGGGCCGTCTCGCGGACGGCGACCTCGAGGTTTCCGTCGACGGCACCGAGCGCAAGGACGAGGTCGGCAAGCTCGCCCGCGCGCTCCAGGTCTTCAAGGACAACGCCATCGAGGCCCGCCGCCTGGCCGCCGAGCAGGAGTCCGAGAACCAGGTGAAGATGGAGCGCGCCCAGCGCCTTTCCGACCTCACCTCGCAGTTCGAGACGAAGGTCACCGCCCTCGTTCAGGGCCTCGCCTCCGCGGCCACCGAGATGGAGGCAACCGCAGGCTCCATGGCCCAGGTCGCCGACCAGACGACGAACCAGTCGGTGGGCGTGGCCTCCGCAGCCGAGCAGACGTCGGCCAACGTCCAGACCGTCGCCGCGGCGACCGAGGAGCTGTCGATCTCCATCCGCGAGATCTCCACGCAGGTGGCGCAGTCCTCGCAGATCGCGGACCGTGCCGTGCAGGACGCGCAGCGCACCAACGAGGTCGTCGAGACGCTGGCCTCCTCGGCCGAGAAGATCGGCAACGTCGTGGCGCTGATCCGCAGCATCGCGGGGCAGACCAACCTCCTGGCGCTGAACGCGACCATCGAGGCGGCGCGTGCCGGCGACGCAGGCAAGGGCTTCGCGGTCGTTGCCTCCGAGGTGAAGGAGCTGGCGAACCAGACCTCGAAGGCCACCGAGGAGATCTCCGCGCAGGTCGGCTCGGTCCAGCAGGCGACGCAGGAAGCGGTCAACGCCATCCAGGAGATCGCGAAGACGATCACCGAGATGTCGCAGATCTCCGTCTCCATCGCCGCCGCCATGGAGGAGCAGGGCGCCGCGACCGGCGAGATCGCCAGGAACGTGCAGGAGGCCGCCCGCGGCACCGAGCAGGTCACCGGCAACATCGGCGACGTCCGCCAGGGCGCTGGCGAGACCGGAGCGGCCGCGTCCCAGGTGCTGAGCGCCGCCCAGGAGCTGGCCCGCCACTCGAACAGCCTCGGCGACGAGGTCGAGTCCTTCCTGACCGGCGTCAGGGCGGCCTGACCGGGTACGGGCCTCCCTCCAGGGAGGCCCGGCCTGAGGGCGGTTCGCTCGGCCGACTTGGGCGAAATTGGTGCAGTACTGGCCTTCCCTTGCGATTTGGGGGGACCGCCGGCGGAACGGCTACTGCATCATCTAGGAGACTGGCCGCCCCAAAGGCGGTCGCGATGTTCGAACGTCATTCCGGTGCGGGGGGCCTCCCGAGCCGGTCCCGCAAGGCAACGGAAACGAGTGACCCATATGGACGACCTGCTAGCTGAATTCCTGATCGAGTCGAACGAGCACCTCGACACGATCGACTCCGAGCTCGTTCGCTTCGAGCAGGATCCCAACAACAAGGCGATCCTGAGCAACATCTTCCGCCTCGTGCACACCATCAAGGGCACGTGCGGCTTCCTCGGCCTGGGCCGCCTCGAGGCGCTCGCGCACGCAGCCGAGACCCTCATGGGCAAGTACCGCGACGGCTGCCCCGTCACCAGCGACGGCGTGACGCTGATCCTGATCACCATCGACCAGATCAAGGAGCTCCTCGGCGCGCTGGAGCGCGACGGAACCGAGCCCGTCGGGTCGGACGAGGGCCTGATCGGCAAGCTGGACGCCATGTCGGCTGCCGCCCATGAGGCGCAGGCCGCCGCTCCCGCGCCCGCCCCGGAACCCAAGAAGGCCGAGCGTCCGCTGAAGCCCGGCGAGGTCTCGCTCGACGAGCTGGAGCGCATGTTCCAGGAGGCCCCCGGCCCGGACGATGCGGATGCCCCGGTCGCAGCCCCGGTCGCGGAACAGCCCGCCCCGAAGAAGGCCGAGCGCCCCCTGAAGCCCGGCGAAGTGTCCCTCGACGAGCTGGAGCGCATGTTCCAGGAGGCTCCCGGCCCGGACCCGGTCGAATTCGCGCCCGCTCCCGCACCCGTCGCGGAGCCGGCACCGGTCGCGGTCGAGAGGAAGGCCGAGCCTGCGAAGGCGAAGGCCTCCGGCGACGGCGAGGAGTCCGCTGAGGGACAGGGCAGCAAGGTCCAGACGATCCGCGTGAACGTGGACACCCTCGAGCACCTCATGACCATGGTCTCGGAGCTGGTGCTGACCCGCAACCAGTTGCTCGAGATCGCGCGTCGCTCCGAGGACACCGCCTACAAGGTGCCGCTCCAGCGCCTGTCGCACGTGACTGCGGAGTTGCAGGACAGCGTGATGAAGACGCGCATGCAGCCCATCGGGAACGCATGGCAGAAGCTGCCCCGCGTCGTCCGCGACCTCTCGAGCGAGCTGAAGAAGAAGATCGACCTGGTCATGCAGGGCGCCGAGACGGAACTCGACCGTCAGGTGCTCGAGGTGATCAAGGACCCGCTGACCCACATGGTCCGCAACTCGGCCGACCACGGCATCGAGTCCCCCGCCGACCGCAAGGCGGCCGGAAAGCCCGAGAAGGGCACGATCCGCCTGAACGCCTACCACGAGGGCGGCACGATCACGATCGAGATCTCCGACGACGGCAAGGGACTGAACCTCGCCGTGATCCGGAAGAAGGCCGTCGAGCGCGGCATCGCCTCGGAGGCCGAGGTGGAGCGGATGAGCGACGCACAGGTCGCCAAGTTCATCTTCCATCCGGGCTTCTCGACCGCGCAGGTCGTGACCTCCGTGTCGGGCCGCGGCGTCGGGATGGACGTGGTCAAGACCAACATCGAGCTGATCGGCGGCACGGTGGACATCCGAACGGAACTCGGGAAGGGAACCACGTTCTCGATCAAGATCCCGCTGACCCTCGCCATCGTGGCGGCGCTCATCGTGTCCTGCCAGGACCAGCGCTACGCGATCCCGCAGATCGCGGTGCAGGAGCTGGTGCGCGTTTCCCCGGGGACCGAGCACTCCATCGAGCGGATCAACGACACCCCGGTGCTGCGCCTGCGCGACAACCTGCTCCCGGTCATCCGCTTCTCGCGGATCCTCGGGCAGGAGGCGGTCGGCAGCGGGGACGAGGGATTCGTCGTCGTGACCGAGACAGGCTCGCAGCGCTTCGGCATCCTCGTGGACGGCGTGTTCCACACGGAGGAGATCGTGGTGAAGCCCATGTCCTCGAAGCTGCGCGACATCCAGCTCTTCTCCGGCAACACGATCCTGGGTGACGGCGCAGTGGTGCTCATCATCGACCCGAACGAGCTGGCCCGCTCCGTTGGAAGCGAAGGCCGCGAAGGCGACCGCCAGAAGGCACTGTCGACGGAGGCTCTCGGCCGTGCAGGCGAGGAGACCACGACGCTGCTGGTGTTCCGCGGCGGCGGCGACAGCCTCAAGGCGGTCCCGCTCTCCCTGGTCACCCGCCTCGAGGAGATCGACGCCTCGAAGATCGAGTGGATCGGCGGCCATCCCGTCATCCAGTACCGCGGCAAGCTCATGCCGCTCGTGGCGTCGGATGCCGCCCTCGCGATCAAGCACGAGGGTTCCCAGTCGCTCCTCGTCTTCTCGGACGGCGAGCTTCACATGGGACTTGCGGTCTCGGAGATCGTGGACATCGTCGAGGACCGCTTCGACATCGAGCTGGTCGCCGACCGCTCCGACCTCGTCGGCACGGCGGTGATCAAGGGAAGGGCGACCGAGGTGGTCAACGTCGGGCACTACATCCCGATGGTGGCCGAGGCATGGTCGCGGGCCACGACGAAGCGGAAGGGGCCGACCCGCTCCGTCCTCCTCGTCGACGGCTCCTCGTTCTTCCGGAACGTGCTCACCCCGGTTCTCGCCACCGCAGGCTACAAGGTCCACGTGGCGTCCAGCGCGGGCGAGGCCGTGTCCCAGCTTGCCGCCGGGTTGCAGCCCGACGTGCTCGTCACCGACCTCGAGCTTCCGGACCAGCCGGGCCTCAAGCTCGTCGAGGCCCTGAGGTCGGACCCGCAGCGTGCGGCCATGACCGTCATCGGCCTGAGCGAGGACCATGATCCCGCCGTCGTGGCGGCCGCCCGCAGGCTCAACGTGTCCGACCTCGTCGCGAAGACCGACCGCCGCGGCCTGATCGCCGCGCTGACCGAGGCGGCGGTCCAGAACGGGAGGGTCGCGTGACCACCAAGCACACAGAGAACCAGACGAGGGCAAAGTCCATGGCAGACAATCCTGAACTCGTGACCGTGACGGTGGCCGGGCAGTTGCTCGGCCTCCCGATCCACCAGGTCCACGACGTGTTCGTCCCCGCAGACATGACCCCGGTGCCGCTCGCGCCGCCGGAGGTCAAGGGACTGCTCAACCTGCGCGGCCGCGTCGTGACGGCCGTGTCCCTCCGCCGCAGGATGGGACTGGACGGGCAGGACTCGACGGGCAGGACGATGGCCGTCGGCGTGGAGAGCAAGGGCGAGGCCTACGGCCTGCTCGTGGACGACGTGGGCGAGGTCCTGCGTCCCGATCCCAAGTCGATCCAGCCGAACCCGGTGCACCTCGACCGCCGCTGGGCGCGCATCTCGAAGGGCGTCCACCAGCTCGACGGAAAGCTCCTGATCGTCCTCGACGTGGACGCCGTCTTGGCGTTTGCCCAGGACTCGGAAGCCGCCTAGAATCTTTCCAAGGACTCACGGGTCCTTGGAAAGCCCCGCAGACCTAAGGAAACAACGGGAACACCAGCATGAGCCTTGACCTCTCCACCCCAGTCCTCGTCGTCGACGACTACCAGACGATGGTGCGCATCATCCGCAACTTCCTGAAGCAGATCGGCTTCACGGACGTGGACGACGCCTCCGACGGATCGCAGGCCTTCGACAAGCTGAAATCCAAGAAGTACGGCCTCGTGCTGTCCGACTGGAACATGGAGCCCATGACGGGCCTCGAGCTGTTGCAGAAGGTGCGCGCGGACGCCGACCTCGCCAAGATCCCGTTCATCATGGTCACCGCCGAGGCGAAGCCCGAGAACGTGATCGCCGCCAAGAAGGCCGGTGTGAACAACTACATCGTGAAGCCCTTCGACGCGGAGACCCTCCAGAAGAAGATCGAGTCGGTCCTTACCGGAGCCTGAGCCCATGTCCAAGAACGGCGGAAAAACCTACAAACCCTACCGGATCGAGGGTAACGCTCCGAAGTCGGCCGCCGTCCTGGAGGCCGATCCAGCCGCCGAGGCGCGCCATGCCGACATCATGACCGCGCTCAGGCTGCTCCGGGACATGCTCGAGCCCACCAAGGACGCGTCCAGCGCACTCCTCGAGGAGTTCCGCAAGGACATGTTCGAGGCCCGTCGCCTCAAGACGGAGATGGATTCGATCACTGACGCCATCGGCAAGACGAAGCAGGAGATCGCCACGATCCACTACGCCGGCGCGCAGGGTCGCGAGATCTCCAAGGCGACGGACGAGCTGGGCGCGGTGGTCAACGCCACCGAGACCGCGACGAACTCGCTCCTCGAGCACGCCGAGGCGATCGACGAGATCGGCAGCAACCTCGCCGCCCGCCTCACGGGGGACGACAAGGCGCTCGCCCAGCAGCTCAACGACCACGTGATGGGCATCTTCCAGGCCTGCAACTTCCAGGACATCACGGGTCAGCGGATCACCAAGGTCGTCGAGACCGTGCGCTTCATCGAGAAGCGCGTCGGCCAGATGATCGAGATCTGGGGCGGCATCGAGTCCTTCAAGAACGTCTCTCCCCTCGAGGACGAGAACCGCAAGGGAGACCGCGCGCTCCTGAACGGCCCGGCACTCGAGGGCGAAGGTCTCTCCGGGCAGGACCTCATCGACGCGCTGCTGAACGGCGACGCCTCGTCCTCCTCGGGGCCGTCGGCCCAGTCCGACATCGACGCCCTGTTCGACTGAACGAGGCGCCACGGGCAAAAGGAAAGGGCGGTCCCGCGGGGCCGCCCTTCTCGTTTCAACGGGGCCGCTCCCCTCACGGGGCGGGGGCGGCGGCCTCGGCGCGGATCTCGCGGACCTTGTCGAGGTTGCCCTGCGCGCTGTTGAGGTTGCCCTCCGGCACCCAGCGTGCCCGGAGACTCTTCAGCTCGGAGATGACTTTCGAGAGCGTGTCCACGGCGGGTTCCCACGCGTCATCGTCCCCGTGCATCGCCTGCACGGCGAGCCGTGCCCCCTCCTTCGCCTTGTCCCGAAGGCCAGTGGGAACGTAGACGCTGGTGCTGTAGCTCCCATTGGACCCGTAGTAGGACGGACGGGACATGTCCTCGTCGGCCCGGTCGAAGGCGTGCACCGTCTCGAAGACCGCGCTCCAGAGGAAGAGCGCCTCGGCCGGCACCCCGGGGCGGCGGATGCGGTTCCCCTCGACGACGACGTGCTGCCAGACGGCGTCCGCGTTCGGGAGGTCCGTCATTCGGGCGGCTTCCGCGATCAGATCGTCCACCTTGGCCTTGTAGGAGGAGTGGGGCTTGTAGGCGACCGTCTTCCTGAAGTTGCCGAAGTACCATGTGGCGAGGTTGCCCGTCCCGCCGGGCATGCTGTTCTCCACGGACCTGCGGAACTGATCGAGCGTCGCGGGCTGGCGGGGGTCGGGACCTCCCATCGGGTAGTAGCCGCACAGCGAGCAGGGCTGCTGGAACGCCGGGCCGCCGCACCCGCCGCAGGGGCTGAGATGGAACGGGGACCTCGTGAGCATGGCCTGCTCATACACCCGTCCGATCCGCTCGGCGGCCTGGTCGAAGAGGTCGGCTGTGTGGTCGGGGAAGTCGTCCATCATAGTTCTCCTTCGCTGGCGTTGCTGGCGCGGATCGCCACGGGCCTTGTCTGTCCCATGGTCTTTCCCGCTCCCGGAAAGTCACAAGCGCCACCGCAAGCCGTCCCTGAACCTTGGACATGCGATCCCGCATGCTCCTCCCTCTGCGCCCTTGTCGGACGCGTCTCTCCCTGCCAGGAATGGGCATGGCGCTGCGGAGATCAGGGGCATGAATGCCGAACCCGATGACATCGATGTCGAGGACGAACCCGCGTACGAGAGCCCGCACGGCATGGACGACGAGGTCCAGGTCTTCGACAGCGCCTATGTCCTCGACGGCGCTCGGGTCAGGCACGACGTCCAGCTCGACGGGAAGGTCTGCCGGATCACGGAGTGCTGGTGGGACGAGGAACTCGGCTGGCGGTACCTCGGCGAACCGATCGACCAGGCCCTCGCGGAGGAGATCCGCAGGCAGGTCGGCAAGGACATCGACCCTATGGAGGTCTTCCTCGAGGAGAGCGGCATCGTCTCGACTGGCAGGCCGTTCCCGCGTTTCCTGTGAAGGCAGGGTCGACGATGTCCGGGACGGTTCTGGAGGTTGCCCCTGAGACGGAGCGGCGCCTCTCCCGAATCCTGGTCGCCGGGGCAGTCCTGTGCCTCGTCGCAACGGGCGGGCTGCTCTGGTGGCAGTTCGGCGCGGCGGTCTTCACGGACATGATGATGGCGGGACTTGCTTGGTGCATGTAGCCCGCGAGGCCCCTTGCTCCCTGCATCGGCATCGGCGATGACAGGGGGCAGGCGAGGAGGACGGCATGATCGGCACGCACCCTGACGAGGAACCGCTTTACGAGTGCCCCTACGAGGTCGGTGACGAGGTGTTCGTGACCGGGCGCCTCACGGTGACGAACACGGTCGGCGGCACCACTGACATCGAACACTCCGGCGTGGACGTGAGGATCACGTGGACCCGGTGGGACTACGAAACCGGATGGAGGTTCGGCGGGGAGCCGCTGAAGCCGGAGGACGTCGAGTCCATCCGCAGGCAGGCGACCTGCGAGTACGACGCCGAGCACTATCGGAGGGAGTACCCGAACAATCCGGCGCTTGCCGAGAGCGCGGCGTACGCGGCATCCATCTTCAATCCGAAGAGGACGCATTTCTCGGAGCACGACATCGCGCCTCCGAACGCACCCCGTCCACGATAGGACGACGGGATAGGGACGGAGCCATAGCGGGGGCAGCAATGACCGGATACGACATCTCCAGCGCGGACTGAAACAGGGCCAAGGATCGCCTCCACGCGGAGGAGCGGCAGAAGTTCAAGGGCTTCACCGACCACGCCCTCATGCAGGATCTGGCGGACCGCGGGCTTGTCGTCAACGTCTGGTCCGCCGAGGAGGTCGCCTTCCTGATCGACGAGGACGGCGAACTTTCGGAGCTCGATCCCGACACACGCTACGAGGCGGCGAAACTGACGCTGCAACTGATGAAAAACAGGCTCCTGTTCGTGTTCGCGGACAGCGGTGGCGAGGCCGTCTCCGAGCTCTGGAAGGAGAGCGTCCAGGAGCAGGTCGCCGAGGCATTCCTGCACAATGAACCGAGGCACTGAGGGGAGCACGAAGCGATGGACGAGCAGCTCTACCCTTTCTGCGTCAAGTGCTCCAGCCAGAGGCGCCGAAGCGGCTTGGCTGGAAGTGAAGGACGCCAGAGCGCAAAGCGCGCTCATTCGGGAGGTTGCGACAGGATCCTTGCATTGCCTCTAAATCCTGGGCCATATGGGAACATGCTCCTCGTTCACCGCAGGGTCACGTACAAGCTCTATCCATCAGCGTCGCAGGAGACTGCGATGGAGTCCCTGTGCGACCTGCACTGCTCCCTGTACAACGCCGCGCTCGAGGAGAGGATCGACGCCTACCGTAAGGCAGACGTGACGATCAAGTACTCGGCCCAGTGCAAGTCCCTGACGCAGGTCAGGGCCGAGCATGCCGAGTACCGTGCCGTCAACGCCCAGAGCCTCCAGGTGACGCTCGACCGCCTCAACAAGGCGTTCGAATCCTTCTTCCGCAGGGTGAAGGAAGGGCAGGCCCCCGGCTTTCCGCGCTTCAGGTCGCGCAAGAGGTTCTCCGGCTTCGGCTACAAGGCCCACGGCGACGGCTTCCGCTTCACTCCTGGCACGGGTTGGAGGCACGGCAAGCTCAGGCTCTCCGGCGTCGGCACCATGCAGGCCCGCGGCGTGGCGCGCACGCCCGGCCAGATCGTCTCCTGCGACGTGATGCGCCGCGCCGACGGCTGGTTCCTGTCCCTCGTCGTGGCCTGCCAGCCGCACCGCGAGGTCGTCGGCGACCGTGAGGCTGGGCTGGACTGGGGTGTCGAGACCTACGCCACCCTCGCCTACGGTCCCGGCGAGTACGCCGAGGTGGAGAACGAGCGGTTCCTTGCACAGGAGGCCGAGGTGCTCAAGGGGGAGCAGCGCAAGCTCTCCGCCGCTCTGAGGGGCAAACGGTCGAAACGGGCAGCGAAGCGTCGGCTCCAGATGGCCCGGCGCTGGCGAAAGGTTGCCAACCGCAGGAAGGACCGCGCGCACAAGCTCACCGCGCGCCTCGTGCGGGACCACCGTCTCATCGTCACGGAGGGACTGAACGTCAGGAACATGACCGCCTCGGCCAAGGGGACGGTCGAGGAACCCGGCAAGAACGTCCGGCAGAAGGCCGGGCTGAACCGATCGATCCTGGACACCGCTCCGGGATCGCTGATCAAGATGCTCACCACCAAAGCGGAAGAGGCTGGGTGCGAGCTGATCGTCCTCGACACGAGGAAACACAAGCCGAGCCAGACCTGCCCGTGCTGCGGCGGGGTCCGGAAGAAGGAATTGTCCGAACGGGAGCACCGCTGCGAAACCACCGGGTTCCGCGCCACGCGCGACCAGGCGGCAGCGCTTTCGATGCTCGTCGCGGGATTGAGGGAAACGGGGCGGGAACCGTCCTGGGCCGCAAGGCCGGAAACTCCAGCCAGAGCCGCATAGGCTTGGCTGGAGTAGTTCATACCGTCGCCCGCAAGGACGGTCACAATTGCGAGTTTGGAGGATGCCCGTGGAACCTTCCCGGATGTGCCGTCCGTCTCGATCTGAGCCAAGGCCAACAAGGGGGATACCGAAATGTCGTTTCTGATCACCAGCATTGCAAAGGTCAGGGAAGCCGCCTCCGAGGACGGCTGGATGTTCTTCTGCGCGGAGAACGAGATCGACCCCGACAACTGGGAGGCCTACGAGCGGGACGAGGGCTTCGCCATCGAGTCCTTCGACCTGCTCCGCTACGGGATGAACGAGGCCCATTCCGGGCTGAAGGCCGACATCGAGGAGATCGCGGGGCCGAAGCTCTAGGCCTTACCGGAGAGCGTGCGGGGCCTGACCCCGGCGAGCAGGTTGTCGTGGGCCTCCTGCGGGGTCGCGCCAACGGCGATCCAGTCGGGTGCCTCGCGCCAGAAGGCTTCGGCCTCGGGATCGGTTGCGTGGGGACCTCCGCCGTCCGTCGCGAGGACGAACTCGGCCCGCATCCGCCCCTCGTGCAGGCGATCCGCATTCGCCACGGCGATCCAGGCGCCGCCGCAATGGATGCCTCCGTAGCGGTCCTCGATGATGGCGACGGGGTGCCAGCTACGGGTGCCCTCGAACGGCGATTGCCTCTGGTTGTCTTGCTCCATGGCCACGGCTTTCGTCTCAGGTGCCTGACAACGGCGAGGGGTGCCGCTGGTTCAGCGGATCAGATGCCTTCGCTATCCGTGAGTGGTTCGGTCCGCAACTCCCTGCCTTCCGGCTTCCGAAAGCCAACGTTCGGCATCCTCGAAGACAGAGATGATATCCTCTCGCCCGGATGCCCGAGCCAAGCCACCGGAACCCTCCGTCCAAGCTCGCACGTGCGATAGCCGACCCATCGCCCGGTTTCTCTCGATGGAGGGTACGGCGATTGTTTCAAGGACCCACATGTCCCACTCGTTCAGCACTGGGAGCCTCCTCGGCACATGACCAAGGATCACGGCAGCCACCGTTCGGCGCAATGACCGGGTCCGGCGCTAGACCAAGGCGGGGAGGCTGCCAGCCTTGGGGAAAACGGTCCCGACGCCGTCAGGGCGGGTGACCGCAGGCATGGAAAGGCACCGCATCCCTATGAGGTCGCGAATTACCGGATGGTCGACCTTCATGAGGCTCCCCGATCCGTACACTGCCTCGACCCTGTAGGCGGCCTCGGCCTCTCCCAAGAGGACGGCGTACTCCATCCGGACGGCCGGGTCGGCGGAGGCCTTGAGGAAGGCGCCGAACAGGTCGATCTTGCTCCTGAGCACCTGGCAGCATCCGGTCTCGAGCGAGAAACGGAGCGAGTCGAGGAGGAGGCGTTCCTCGGACTTCCGCTGCCCTGCCTGCTGTGCCGATACCATCGTTCCCACCGCCGTCTCCTGGTCCATGCACAAGGATTGCCTCGGCTTGGGGAGGACGCAACGGGCATGAGCTTGCGACCATGTCGGACCCGGCTGCTCGGTTGCTGGCGAACCAGCACCGCAAGGATGCCGTCCACAGGCAGGCACTGGTGGATTGCCGGACCTGCCGATAACAAGGACGAAAGGAATGGAGAACACCAATGCCGTCCAAGGACGTCACCCTGCTCAACGCGACCCCCGACCAGTTGATCGAGGCCTTGAGGGCGCACGGCTACGTCGTCTCGGCCTGGAATAAGGAGGACGTCTTCAGCCTCGTCGACGAGGACCCGGCATTCGAGCACCTTTCGATGGCGGACACCGAGGAGGCGGCGCGTTGCGCCCTTGACGAGATGGAGGACGGGCTCAAGGAGGTTCTCGGCCAGCGCGGCAACGAATACACCGCCGACCGCTGGGAGAGCGACGTACGAGAGACGATCCTCAGGCAGTTCGGAGCAAACGGCCCGAAGGCTTGATGCGGCCGTGAGCCTCCCGCGACAGGCCGCATGGTCCCTTGCCGCGTGCCCCTGTACCAAGAGAACGTGAAACCCAACGGAGCCAGGACATGTCCGACCAGCCCAACCTCACCGACGTCTCCGACGACCTGCTCATGGCGGAGCTCCGCAACCGCGGCTACGTGCTGTCCATCTGGAGCAAGGAAGACGTCGTCAGCCTCGTGGAGGACGACGAGGACTGCGCCGACCTCACCGACGAGCAGGTGCAGGAGGCGGCCCAGCTTGCCCTCGACGAGATGGGGAGCGGCCTCGAGGAAGTCCTCGGCAGCCGCGGCAACGACTACACGTTGGACCGCTGGGAGAGCGACGTAAAGGATACGGTGCTCGCGGCCATCAAGGACGCGACGCCGACCGCATGAGCACCGACCCCGCCCTGTCGGGCTTCAGCAACGACGATCTCGTCCGCGAGCTGCGCGGACGGGGCCTCTTCGTCTTCACGATGGCCCCGAAGGATGTCTCCGGCCTCGTCATGGAGGATACCGTGCTGGTCCACCTCGATGACGAGGCCTCGGAGCGGGCGGCAGCGTCCGCCCTCGCCATGTTGACTGAGGGGCTTCGGGAAAGCCTGGACGATCACGCGACCGAATACGTGATCGCCACTTGGGGCGAGTCAGTGAGGGATGAGATCATCGCGGAGTTCGCGCCGGATCGCCCGACACCCTGAGCATCGCGGGAGCGTTCGCCGGGTTCGCCCCCCAATCCCTTCCGTCGCCGACGGTGCCCCGGCATCCCGTCACGGGGCAGGGGAGTCGGTCACCTCCACCGCGAGGTCGCTCTTCAGGAGCACGTCCTCAAGATGCGCCTTCCAGGCATCGAAGTCCTCGGTCTTCGACATCACGTACTCGACGGGCACGAGCACCTGGATCAGGTGGCGGTCCTCGTCGTGCTCCTCCTCGAGGAAGACGTGCCCGCCGATCCCGGAGATGCGTCCCTTCACGTCGTCGACGAAGACCTTGCCGTAGGCGAGGGCAGCCTCTGAGGTGACGTTTCCGCCCTCACCGAAGTAGAGTTCGATGGATGGCATCAGGTACTTGCCGCCTTGGTAAAGGGCGGAGTAGCCGAGATGGGCCCCGAAGCCGCTCGCGACGTCGGCGTAATCCTCGCCGATGTACTTCAGCTCCCTGTCGGTGAGGGGATAGAAAGCCCCATGGTCGGAGCCGGCCTCGAGACCGAGACGCTCGAACAGCGCCGCGTCCACGTGATCGGTCGATTCGCAGCACCCGTTCGTGAGGTAGACTGGCTCGTTACTACCGTCGCCGAAGCGGTAGGAATCGTGCTGTGCGTTCATGGCGTCCTCCTGGTTCGTTTGCCGAACCCAGCCATACGGAACGGCAATCCGCAACCGAATCCTTCCGCCGATCCCCGGGTCAGCGGTGTGCCGGAAGTTCGACGTCGTCTCCGCATTCAGGGCGGGACACCGATCGCGGCCTGCGCTTCGCAAGACGGCGCAGCATGGCCTCATCGTCACCCCTCGGATCGGTCTCGAACCCGAAGCGCCCGTAGTAGCCGAGCAGGGTGTCGCTCGCCTCGCTCGCGTAGAGAGTGATCCGCATCCGGCACTGATCCGCGATCCCGCACAACGCCTCCATGACGACGGCACCCGTTCCCTTCGGGGTATCCGCCGAACGCTGGATGTGGTCGAGGGCGATGGCCCTGTCGTCATACCTCAACCTCAGCTTGACGCCCATCGCTGCGGCTTCCTCGCCCAACGAGCGCAGGGCTGCGTCGATGCCCTCTTCCTTCGCGCTCTCGACGACATGGGACAGGTCTCGCATGGGATGTCTCCGGCTTCTACTCCATTCGGCGGGAGACATCCGCAACGCTCAAGCACCTGCGGGGGAGAGCCTAGTCGTCGACCTCGTCGAGTGACCTGGCCGGGTCGGCCCGATAGACGTCCCGATCGTAGTAGTGTCCCACCTTCTCCCACTTGAAGCCCTTCGGGAGCTTCTGCTTCGACGTCGGGCAGCAGAAATAGGCCTCGCCGCAGACGTACACGCCCGGCGACGAGTAGCGCGTCGGCTGGTAGCGTCCGTCCGACACCTCCCTGATGTCCCAGCCCAGGTGAAACCCGATGATCTCGTTGGCGTGCTTTGCCATGCCGTCCTCCCTCGCGCGGGAGGGTTTCGCATCCCGGGGCCAGGCGGTCAAGCCGGCCAAGTCGCGCCATGGCTATTTGCAGGATTGAATCCTTGCTGTATGAAGGCCTCAGGACTTCCTTGTAAGGATTCAAAAGTGCTCGTTCTTGTCGAGGCGACGCCCAACCCGCTCACCCTCAAGTTCTCCCCCGGGCGGGAGGTATTGACCCGGGGAGCCGCCGAGTTCCGCAAGGGGCAGGACGCCTCCGCGTCCCCGCTCGCGTCGGCCGTCCTCGCCGTCCCGGGCGTGGCGTCGGTCCTCCTCGGGCGCGACTTCGTCTCCGTGACCTCCGACGGGACCGACTGGGCCGGGATGAAGGCGGCCGTCTCCGACGCGATCAGGTCCCACTTCATGGCGGGCCTGCCGTTCCTCGTGCCTCCGGTCCCGGCTGACGTGACAACGGATGCGGATGCCACGGTCGCCCGCATCAGGGAACTCCTGGACACGAGGATCCGTCCGTCGCTCGCCTCGGACGGCGGGGACGTGAGCTTCGCCGGCTACCGGGGGAACGTCCTCTACGTGGCGATGCACGGGGCCTGCAACGGCTGCCCCTCGTCCTCGGCGACGCTCCGCCACGTGATCCTCGGCGCGATGAGGCGCTGGGTTCCCGAACTCGTCGACGTGAGGGCCGCCTGACATGGCCGATACGAACTTCCGGACCGAGATACCCGTCGTCGACGTACGCGAGGGGGGCCTCCTGGCGCTCGCCGACCTGCACCAGGGCGAGATGCGCGGCCTGCGCGACCGAGTCTTCGGCGCGATGCCGAATGCCGTGCAGGCCCTCGTCCCGCTGGCGGAGCGCGTCTCCCGCTCATGGCTGCGGAAGACGAACTCCCCGTACCTCGACGAGATCGAGGCGATCTCGGGCATCCTGGGCGACGCGGGCGCATACACCATCAACGCCTCCTACCAGTGGGCCTGCACCACGAACGCGGGCGGGTCGGGGCAGCGCCTCCTGCGCGCCCTCGACTGGCCGTTCGAGGGACTCGGGGCAACCATCGTGGTCGCACGCCAGAAGGGACCAGCGGGCGAGTTCTACAACGTGACCTGGCCCGGAGCCGTCGGCGTGCTCACGGCGATGGCCCCGGGACGCTTCGCGGCCGCCATCAACCTCGCGCCCTTGCGCCGACGCACATGGGGACGGCATCTCGAGCACCTGGACCAGGGCATCAACGCCCTGGTCACGCTTGCCTCCGTGCGCGACCTGCCGCCTGACCACATGCTCCGCCGCGTCTTCGAGGAGGCTGCCACCTACGACGAGGCCGTCTCGATGCTCGCACGTGCCCGCATCGCCCGCCCGGCGCTGTTCACCCTAGTCGGCCCCGAGAAGGGCCAATCCTGCGTGGTCGAGCACAGGGCTGCCTCCGCAAGGGCCATCCAGGGTCCAGTGACGGTGGCTAACGACTGGCAGGCCCCGGAGTCCCGATGGGCTGCGCGCCGCATCACCGGGTCGCCCGACCCGCGCGACAGCGCCCGGCGCCGAGAGACGCTCGTCGGATGTTCCGTGCGCACCTCGGCCCCTTTCGACTGGCTCGTGCCGCCCGTCCTGAACGCGACGACGCGCGTCGCCGTGGAGATGGACCCTGCCAGGGAAATCCTGCGCGTTCTCGGCTGCGAACCGGACCGGGACGCCCCCGGGGGACCGGCACGCATCGTCGCCGCCTCGGGCCTCGTGGGGACGCCGAAGCCTTCCATCGCAGTGACGATCTGAGCGGGGACGGGCGTGGCCGGCGAAGGCATCACAGGGATTCCGGAGGATAGAATTGCCGAGGGTCCGTCTGTCCCCGGCGGCTCCGGTGCCAGAGCGAGGAGTCCAGTGAGCGTGTCCTCGATCCTGTTGCATCGCCTGCTCCTGGCGGCCTCGGTCTTCCTGCCGGCCTCGATCTTCGCCGGGGCGGCGTATTGGAACTACGGGGAGATACAGCGCGAGAACCACGTCACCATCGAGCGAACGACCGCGATCCTGGGCGAGCATGCCAGCAAGGTGTTCGACACCGTGGAGCAGGTGCTCGGTCGCATCGACGACCGCATCAAGGGCAAGAGCTGGGCCGAGATCGCGTCTCCCGAGACCGCCGCGTTCCTCCGCAGCATCAACTCCGGCCTTCCGCAGTCGGTATCCATCTGGATCACCGACCGGAACGGCATTCACCGGGTCGGAACCCTTGACGCGGGGGTCGGATTCGACGTGTCGGGCAGCGAGTGGTTCCAAGCGCAGCGGGACCGCGAGGTGGGCACCTACGTCGGCACGCCATACATCGGCAAGGCCAGCCGCGCGGCATCCTTCGCGGTGAGCCGCCGCCGTTCCACCCCCGACCGAGAGTTCGACGGCACCATCCTCGTTTCGCTGAGTCCCGACTACTTCGAGAGGTTCTTCAGGCAGGCAGCGCCGCCTGGCACGCACGTCGCCTCTCTCCTGAGGAGGGACGGGACCTTCCTCGCGAGGATTCCGGCCCGTACGGAGGGCATGCGCCTCTCCCTCGGAGCGCCGCTGATGCGCGCCATCGCGGAGAGTCCCATCGCGGGCACAAAGCCCATGATCTCGACGCTGGACGGGCGAAACCTCTACTTCTCGTACCGCCGGGTCGGGAATTACCCGATCTACGTGGGCTTCGGCACCGAACGGAGGTTCATGCTCGAGCGCTGGTACCAGAACGTCGCCATCTATGCTGCGGTAGCCTTGCTCTCCGGCCTGACGCTGAGCCTCGTGTCCATGCTCGCTCTGAGGCGTGCGCACGCCACCCAGGCCGCGCTCAAGCGGGTCAAGGAGGAGAACGACCAGCGCCTGCTGGCCGAGACGCGTCTTCGCCAGTCGCAGAAGATGGAGAGCTTGGGCCAGCTCACCGGAGGCATCGCCCACGACTTCAACAACCTTCTGGCCATCATCCTCGCCAACCTCGAGATGCTCCAGACGCGGGTAAAGGGCGACGAGAAGTCGGCTCGCATGGTCGAGCGGGCCACCCGCGGGGCGGAAAGAGGGGCCTCGCTCACGCAGAGGCTGCTGGCGTTCTCGCGGCGGCAGGACCTGTCCCCGCAGTCGGTCAGCGTTCCCGAACTGGTAGAGGGCATGACGGACATGCTCTCCCGGTCGCTGGGGACCAACATACGCTTCGAGGCCGCCTTCCCGCCGAAGTTCCCCCCGGCGAAGGTCGATCCGAACCAGTTGGAGGTCGCCCTCCTGAACCTGGCGGTCAACGCCCGCGACGCCATGCCTGACGGGGGCGTCATCATGATCAGCGGCAGGTCCGTGGTCGTCGGCCCGGGCACCCACGGGCTGGCCTCGGGCACGTACGTGTGCGTGTCCGTCTCGGATACGGGCATGGGGATGGACGAGGATACGCTCTCGAAGGCGGTGGAGCCGTTCTTCACCACGAAGGGCACCGGGAAGGGGACCGGGCTTGGCCTGTCGATGGTCCACGGCCTCGCGGTCCAGTCCGGCGGCACTCTCCGGATCACCAGCGCCAAGGGCAAGGGGACCACCGCGGAGATGTGGCTGCCCGTAGGCGACGAGGAGGTGCCCAGGCAGCCTGCGCGTCTTCGAAAAGGGAACGAGGGGTTCCTGAAGATCCTGCTGGTGGACGACGATGCGCTCGTGCTCGAGGCGACGTCGGCCATGCTCGAGGAGATCGGGCACGTCGTGAAGGCGGCATCCTCCGGCAAGGAGGCCATAGATGCCATGTTGCGGGACCCGAACATCGATGTGGTCGTGACCGACTACGCGATGCCGGGCATGACGGGGCTGGAGCTGGCCGAGACCCTGCGCAGGCGCGATCCCTCGCTGCCGATCCTGCTCGCCACGGGCCACGCGGTGCTGCCGGAAAGGACAGGACTGAGGGTCCCGAGGCTCACGAAGCCGTTCCGCAAGGCCGAGCTCGAGGATGCCATCGCCGCGGTCACCTCTCTGGCCAAGGATTCGGAGCGCGACGGCGGCGAGATCGCGGCGCTTCCGGAGCACTCGTGAGCATCCGCAGGCGGCGGATAAAGGTTTCGCATCCAAGCTTCCGGGCCCGATGGCACCGATTGTGCCGATTTCCCTATGCGGCCTACCACTTCCGTAGTAGCAAGGGAACCCGACCATGACGCGCCCGGCCCCTTCCCCTTCGCGAGTTCTGATGCCGCCCATGAGTTCCCTCCGCCTGCACCGCCTGCTCCTGCTCGCATCGATCCTCATCCCGGCGATGGTCTTCGTGGCCGCTGCCGCGTGGAACAGGATCGAGGTCCTGCGCGACGGCGAGGAGATGGTAGGGCGCACGGCCAACATCATCGGCGAGCACGCCAGCAAGGTATTCGACACCGTAGACCTTGCCCTCGGTCGCGTGGACGACCGGATCAGGGGGATGTCGTGGGAGGACATCTCGGGTCCCGAGACCAGCGATTTCCTGCGCGAGCTCAACGACAGGCTTCCCCAGACCGTGTCGATCTGGGTCACCGACGCCGCGGGCCTCGTCCGCGCGGGCAGCCAGCCTTGGGACAGGGGCGCGACCATTGCCGAGCGCGAATGGTTCATGACCCAGCGCGAGGGGGACCGGGGAACCTACGTGAGCGCCCCCTTCGTCGGGAAGGCGACAGGAGCGGCTTCGTTCGCCGTCAGTCGCCGGAGGTCGTCTCCCGACGGCAGGTTCGACGGCATCATCCACGTGTCACTCAATCCCGGTTACTTCGAGAGGTTCTTCGCAGAGGTCGGCACGCCCAAGCCTCATGTCGCCTCGCTCATCCGGAAGGACGGTGTGATCCTCACAAGGGTTCCGCACCTTCCAGAGATCAAGCGCGGCACCCCAGGCAGCCCGATCATGGCCGCCCTCGCGGCAAATCCCGACGGGGCCGCGCTCCCTGTCGTCTCCTCCTTCGACGGCAAGGAGTACTTCTATGCCTTTCGCCCCGTGAAGCCGTGGCCGATCTTCGTGGGATACGGGATCGAGAGGGCAGAGATGATCCGGCATTGGCACGGCCATGTCGCCGTTTACGGCTTCGTGGCCGCGCTCTCAGCCCTGACGCTGTTCATGGTGAGCCTGCTCGCCCTGCGGAGGGCGAGGGCCGAGCAGGAGGCCCTGCGCCTGCTGAGGGAGGAAAGCGAGCAGCGGCTTCTCGTGGAAAAGCGCCTGCTCCAGTCGCAGAAGATGGAGAGCGTCGGCCAGCTCACGGGCGGCATCGCCCACGACTTCAACAACCTTCTGGCCGTGGTCATGGGCAACGTCGAGCTTGCCCTGAAACGTGTCACCGACGAAAGGGCACAGCGCCTCCTCCAGGGAGCCATGCGCGGCGTGGAGCGCGGCGCCTCGCTGACGCAACGTCTGCTGGCGTTCTCGCGACAACAGGATTTGCTGCCCCAGTCCGTCAACGTTCCCGACCTCGTCGGAGGCATGATCGACATGCTGACCAGGACCATCGGGCCGTCCATCCAGATCGTGACGCGTTTCCCCGACGGACTGCCGACCGTCAAGGCCGACCCTAACCAGTTGGAGCTTGCCGTCCTCAACCTCGTCGTGAACGCCCGCGACGCAATGGGTGAGGGAGGCATCCTCACGGTAACGGCCCGTGCGGAATCGCGGAACGAGAACCCCCTTTCCATCCTGAAGCCCGGCCACTACGTCTGCATCTCCGTGACCGACAGCGGCATCGGGATGGACGAGGAAACGCTCTCGAAGGCCGTCGAGCCGTTCTTCACGACGAAGGGAGTGGGCAAGGGCACGGGTCTCGGCCTGTCGATGGTCCACGGCTTTGCCGTCCAGTCGGGCGGGGCACTCAAGCTCAGGAGCGACCGGGGAAGCGGGACGACAGCCGAGATCTGGCTCCCCCAAGGGGATGCGGAGGCATTGCCCTCTTTGTCAGAGCGGGAGGGAACGGCCGGCGACGGGCTTTCCGTGCTGTTCGTGGATGACGACGACCTCGTGCTGGCGAGCACCGCCGCCATGCTCGAGGACATCGGCCACGAGGTCGTCGCCGTATCCTCGGGGGAGGAGGCGCTCGAGGTCATCCGCCGGGGAAGCCGCATCAACATCGTCGTGACGGACTACGCGATGCCCGGCATGACCGGATTGCAGTTGGCGGAACGGGTCCGCCGCCTGCGCCCGACGATGCCGATCCTGATGGCAAGCGGACACGCGGAGCTGCCCGACGACCCGGGCCTCGACCTGCCCCGCCTGAAGAAGCCGTTCCGGCAGACAGACATCGCCGCAGCCATCGATGCAGTCGCCGGCCTCCGCAGGGCTGACGGTGGCGATGCCTTCCGGGCCAGGAGGCACGGCCTCAGGTCCGCCAAGGATTGATCTGCATGCCGGACCCACTCTGGTCGGATGCCTCCCTGACGGGTAGGGTCCAGCCAACGAGGGGAACCGCCGATGAGCCAGGCCGAATTCAGGATCTCTGATCTCTATGTCATGCCCGACGAGGACGTGCGCCCGTGGCAGGACGCACGGGACGCGATCCTCGATGAGGTGTTCGGCATGCGCGAGCACGAGATCGACATGGATGCGATCAGGGAGGCAGGTGAGGAGCGCCTCCTGGTCCATCGCAAGATGCAGACCATGTTCGACGACGAGGGGGAGTGGTCGGCCGGCATCTACGTGCTGAGCCTGGACGGCAGGCCCTTCGGGGCATTCGTCGGGTCCGGCGAGAGCGAGTCCGCAGCGACCGTCTTCCTCGTCACGGACGAGAGCCTCCAGAAGGAGGCGACCGCCTATGCCGAGCAGTTCAGGAACCGCCCCAGGAACGGCGTCTTCGTGGGGGACGATTTCGACCTGAGGACCGTCAAGATCCACGACGGTGTCATCGTCGGGACACCGGAAGGCTTCCGTCTGGTGGACCAGAAGTTCGCCGGCAAGGACGGCACGCTCCTGTTCGACGAGGAGGCATTCAGGAAGGCGTTCCAAGGGAGCGTGGACGACCGCCTCAAGGCCAACCGGGACATCGGGTGGATCCTCTCGGAGGGCGCTGCCCTCGTCGCCGCCGCAATCCCGGAAGGGATCGAGCGCGTCGTCGTCAACGAGCCGCCGAAGGATTACGAAGGGCGCAAGCTCATGTGGTTCGCAGCCGCCGCCGCAACCTCGGAGGGCACCTACGCCATCGGCGTCCACGCTCACGCGCTGGAGCGCAATGGCATCGATTGGGGCAGCAACGTGGTCGCAGCACGCATCGGCGGCCCCGAAGAGTTCGCCGGCCTCAAGGAGCGGTACGCTCCCGAGACGTCCGCTCCCACTCCGTAACCCATCATCCGTATCGTGCAGCGAAAGGAATAGCCATGAAGCCGAATGACGTCTACGCGATGCCGGACCTCGACACGGACCCTCTCTGGTACGCCCCCAACTCCCTGCTCGAGGAGACCTTCGGCGCGAGAGAATGGGACCTCGACGAGGAGTCGATGCGCAAGGCCGACGACCGACGCATCCTGGTTCACCGCAAAATGAGTTACGTCTTCGGGGAGGACCACTCCTCGACGGTCACCGCGCTCACGCTCGACGGCAAGCCGTTCGGGATCTTCATCAAGGCAGGCTACGAGGGCAGCCACACGCACTTCATCCCGACCGACGCCGAACTGCACAAGCAGGCCATCGAGATCGTCGACGGCTGGCGCAGGCGCCCGAGCTTCAGCAAGGTCGCCGACCCTGCGGCGGAGCTGGACGTCCTGACCTTCTTCCACGAAACCGCCGCCATCAGGACCGAGGACGGCTTCCGCCTCATCGACCTCAGGTTCGTGGACAACGCTGGCACCGTCATCTTCGACGAGAAGCGGTTCCTGCAAGCCTTCCGTGAGTTCGGCCAGACGCTCAAGGGGATGCCCCATGACGAGCAGCAGGGCATCGAGTGGCTGAAGGAGAGCAAGGCCGCGATCATCTCCCAGGCCGTTCCAGAGTCCATCAGGTCCGTGACGGTCAATGACGTCAAGGAGAACCCCGACTTCATCGACCTCTGGGTGGCCGCGGTGGTCGGCACGGACGAGGGCACGTACGCCATCGGAATCCACGACGGCTTCATCACGGGTTCCGGCTTCGCGTCGGGCAGCACCATCCACACGGAGAGGCTGGGCGGACCCGAGCTGTTCGACGAGTACGCCGAACGGTACGGGGCCAAGGCCTCCCTTCCCACTCCCTGAGAACCCTTCGGGATCGCTTCGCGAAAGGAACTGCCATGAAGCCGTCTGAACTCTATGCGATGCCCGACCTGGAGATCGAGGCCTGGTACGACGACCTCGGGGTCAGGCTGGACAGGATTTTCGACGTCAGCATGTACGACGTGGATCTCCGGGCAGCCGAGGAAGCGAACGACGAACGGGTCGTCCTGCGCAAGAAGATGCAGGCCGAATGGGGAGACGAGGGCATCGCTTCCATCTACGCCGTGACCTTCGACGGGAAGCCGTACGGCATCTACCTGGAGGCGGGCGAGGGGGACTTCGGCAAGAGCAGGTTCCTCGTGACGGACCGAAGCATCCAGGCACAGGCACAGCAGCACATCATGAGCTGGCGCAGCAGGCACGTCATCGGCGAGGAGATAGACGACGGCTTCGATCTGGTGTCGTTCGGCGGGCTCGGAGGATACGCGACCGTCGTGAGGTCCAAGGACGGCTACCGCCTCGTCGGTGAACGGTTCGTCACGGACGAGGGTGTCCTGCTCCTGGACGAGGCCGCTTTGGCGGATGCCATCGGTAGGCACTTCGTGATCTCCGGTCGCGTCGTAGCCGACCGCGATGGCGCCGATCTCATCGCCGCGAGCATCCCCGATGGCCTGAAGTCGCTCGTCGTGAACGACATCAACGCGCCCGGGACCGGATTCAGCGGCAGGTGGATCGCCGCCGTGGTCGCCACGGATGAGGGGACGTACGCGCTCTATGCCGATGGCGGGTTCAACCACGCGTCCGACCTGGCATGTGAGCGCATCGGCGGCGAGGACCTGTTCGACAGGTTCGTCGCGCGATACGGTGCGACGGCATCGCTTCCCACGCCCTGATCCCGAGGACAAGGAACGAACCCCATGAAGCTGAAGCCGTCCGAACTCTACGCTATGCCCGACAGGGGCGTGTCCCCCTGGCATGACGGCTGGGGGCGGTCGCTCGAGGACGTCTTCGGCGTCACGGACGAGCAGATCGACATCGAGGCCGCCTACGAGGCCCGTGACGAGCGCATCCTCCGCCACGAGAAGATGTCCCATCACCGGGACAGGGATTACTCGACCGTCATCAGCGTGATGTCCTTCGACGGCAAGCCCTTCGGCATCTACGTGACCGCCGGAAGCGACGACCACCAGGAGAACCACTTCCTGGTCACGGACCGCGCGGCGTACGACGCGGCCCTGCTCCACGTCCAGACGTTCCGACGACAGGATCTCGTCCGTGAGATCGGCGATGACTTCGATCTCCTGTCGCTGGGTTCCCTCGGCAGCGCCGTCATCGCGAAGGGGCCCGAGGGGTACGACCTGGTGAGCGACGAGTATGCGGCCCGGGACGGCACGCTCGTCTTCGACCATGCCGCGTTCTCGGATGCCCACTACGCGTATGTCCAGAAGTCGAGGATCGAGGATCCCGGCTCGGACGAGAGGAAGGGACTGATGCTCGATCGGCTGCCGGACGTCACGGAGATCGTCCGTGCGGGCATCCCCGCGAACCTGCCGTACGTGGTCGTCAACGACTGGAAGCCCGAACGCGGGAAGAGGCTTCCGAAGGACTGGATTGCGGCCGTGGCGGCGACGGATGAGGGCACCTATGCCTACACGGTGAAGGCGGACGCCCTCGAGGTCAGCGCACTCCGGTGGGAATGGGGACTCGACGTAAACAGGATCGGCGGCCCCGAGCTATTGCAGCAATACGCCGACAAGTACGGCCACCAGGGTGGCGCGCCGAAGCCCTGAGTCCGACACGCCACCCTCCGGCTAGCGCAGCTTGGGAGCCTCGGCAGGGGCAGGGGCATCGGACATCTGCCATTCCCTGCCGACAGGCCACGTGGCGGCCAGCCCCACGTGCTCGATGAGGGCCAGAACGTCCTCCCTCGGCTCGGACGGGAGCACCAAGAGGGCGCTCCCGGTCCCCGTCAGACGCTGGAGGTCCAGTGCCTCGCCGACGGCCGACCTGACGGCCGCCCGGGAGGACGACCCCGGCGAGATCACGACCGTGTCCGTGGTCCTGTCGAGCAGGGGGATGCCGAGCGTCTCCGTGCCGTCGCCGACGGGGAGCCTTACCGTGACGACTTCGTGCCTCTCGCCCATGAGGTAGCGGGCGTAGTCGGCGAGCAGGCTCTCCGTCCTCGTCTCCAGCGAGGTCTTGTCCCGGTCGCCCTTCACGGAGAGGATCGACATCATCGCCTCCCTCGGGTGGAAGGTTCCGCCCGGCCGGGGCAGGTGGGATACGGGCAAGGGCGCGTGCTCGCCGACAGGGCGGAGACGGAACACGTAGGCCTCCCTCACGACCAGCGGCTCGCGTTCCTCCGGCAGGTCCACCCTGTAGAAGGGTCGGTCCCGGTCCACCTCGAAGGTTCCCATGTACCGGAACTGTCCGGTCACGTATCTCACGAAGAGCCGCAGCGGCCTTCCCTCGTCCCTGTGGGCGAGGAGGACGTGGTTGCCGCGCTTCCGGTCATGGTCGCCGGAAGTCCCTTCGCCGACCATGTGGAAGGCGCCGTCCTCCGTCGCCCCGCAGATCCAGCCGTTCATCTCCTCGTGAGCGGGGTCGAGGAACAGGAACACGTTCGGCGACGTCTTGGAGGGCGAGATGCGGCTGGCGGTCTGCCCGCCGAACTCGGCATGGATCGCCGCGCGGTCCACGAGGTCTCCCGGCTTGATCTTCATCGATGTCATCTCCTTAGAGCGAGTTGCGCCTGTCGGAGGCCATGGCGACGGCGAGTTCGAGCGCCTCCTCGGGGCTGCGCTCGGCCCCGGCCGTGAAGGTGCCTACCTGCCGCCCCTTCGGGTCGGGCAGCCTGAAGGCGAGTTCGATGGCCTCGTCGAGCCGCAGCCCGTTGATCTCGACGAAACCCTCCCCGTCCTCCGCGTCCCTCCTGCCGACCGTCCAGTTTTCCTTTGATGGGTCGCCGTCAACACCTTGGAATCCTTCGATGAAGTCGCCGTCGTCGCAGGAGATGAGGACGTCCGGCTCCGAGGAATCTGACTCGGGATCAAGGCGACGGCCCCACAGGAGGAGGCCGCCTCCTGCCCAACCGACAGAGAAACCCGCCTTCTCGAGCGGACCGCAGACCGATGCCCTCGGCTTCGTGGGCTTGCTGTTCTTCCGTGCCATGTGAACCTCCGTTGTCTGGCTTGAGGCGATACTTACCAGCGCTTCCGAACGGGACAACCGATATCCTCCGGGAGCTTGCGTGCCGGGTTGCATCGGCGCGGCAAACTCACCCAAGGGTAGCAAAGACTGTTCCGCGCGCGTGCGTATCCCGCCCGTGAATCCTTGACTTTGGCGGCACGGTGGGAGATGGGTTCCCGCAGGATTCATCCAGAAGGACTCACCCATGAAGCCGGCCGATGTCTACGCCATGCCGACGCACTACACGCTCTGCTGGCACGACGGTCCCGAGGGACTGCTGGGCGACGTGTTCGGCGTCGACCCGTGCGACTTCGACCTCGCGGCGGCAGCGGACAGCGGGGTCTACCGCGTGGAGTGCCACCTGAAGATGGCCGCAGACATCGACGGCTACCGGGAAGCCACCGTCCACGCCCTGACCGTCGACGGGAAGCCGTTCGGCATCTACGCCCGCGCGGACGGCGAGGGGCGGTTCATCGTCACGGACATGGCCCGCCACGCCGATGCGGTGCGCCTGGTGCAGGAATGGCGCATCAAGCCCAGGAACGGCATCCTCTCCCATCGTGATGCCGAGCTGCGCGAACTCGATGCCTTCGGGGGCATGTCCGTCGTATCCGCGCCGGACGGACTCCGTCTCGTCAGGCAACGGCACTCGGACGGTTGCGGCAACCTCGTGTTCGACGAGTCCCTGTTCGAGAAGGCCTTCGGTGACCACGTCCGGAGCCTTGTCCTCGACGGGGACACGGACGCGGCGGCAAGGGCTGCCGGGATCATCGCCGGGCATTCCAGGGGCACGCTGACGGCACGCGAACGGGGAACCATGCCCGACGCGGATGGGCGGCGCAGGATCGCCGAGGTCATCAGGTGCGGCGTTCCGGGCGGAATCCGCTCCGCCGTCGTCGACGAGATGCCCCGCGAGACCGTGCTGGACGACGACTTCAGCCTCAACGGATGCGAGTTCGACACGGACTGGACCGCCGCCGTGGTGGCCACGGAGGAGGGAACCTACGCCCTGCGCGTCCCGGTGAAGGCGCTCTCCGACGGGAGCTTCGAGTGGGCAAGGCACGTGAGCTGCCATCGCCTGGGCAGCCCTGACCTGATCGAGGACTACGCCTGCGAGTCCGACGCCCCGACACCGTAGCTCGCCCGCCATTCCAGATACCGCGACAAGCCAAAGGAAACCGACATGAAGCCCTCAGACGTCTATGCCCTGCCTGCCCTCGACGACAACCCGTGGCATCACGCCCCCAAGGACATGCTCCTGAAGGTCTTCGGCCTGCGGGAGTGGGAAATCTGGCAGAAGGGATGCCGCGAGCAGGGGGACGAGGCGGGCCGGGTACGCTTCCAGCGCAAGATGACGCACGTCTTCTCCGAGGACCGACACGCCTCCGTCTACTCCCTGACCCTCGACGGCCAGCCCTTCGGCGTCTACGTCTGCGACCTCGGCGGGGCCAAGCCGGCCGATGCCTTCTTCCACTCGGACGAGCGCCTCCTCGCCCGCGCCGTCTCGCACGTCCAGCAGTGGCGCAACAGGTTCGTTGGCGGCTTCTCGGCGCCGGACCAGGACATGCGCGGCCTCGAGTACCTCGGGGAGGTCGGGATCGCGAAGGCACCCGAGGGCTACCGCCTCGTCGAGAGCCAATTCGTCGGGGACGGCGAGTACCTCGTGTTCGACGAGAAGCGCCATTTCGACGTCCTCGGGGAGCATTGCGGACCCTACTGGCCCACCTTGGCCGACAAGACCCCGATGCTGTCCAACCCTAAGACCCCGGAGTTCAGGCGCATCGCGGCCCAGTGCATCCTCGCCAGCATTCCGGAAGGGCTGAAATCCGTCCTCGTCGACGACATCGAGGACCACGAGCGCGGCTCACGCCACGGCATGTGGATCGCGGCCGCCGTCGGGACTGACCGGAGCACGTACCTGATCGGGGTGATGCCGGACGACCTCGGCAAGCCCGGCTTCCACTGGGCGAACAACCTGGCCTGCTCACGCTGCGACGGGCCGGGATACATCGACGACCTTGCCGAGAAGTACGCCGACAGGCAGCCTCCGAGGCAGCCCCAACCCTGAGGAGCGAGCCATGTCGGACGAGACGGCCGGGCAGTCGAGGCGGAATGCCTTCTTCAACGAGCTGAAGGCCGTGTCCGACACGATCAACGTCGGGCGGGGTCCGGTCGAGTTCGTCGTCGGCGGGTACTCCTTCTCCATCGGGCCGAGCCTGTCGAACGATGACGGGGTCGGCCTGAACCTCCTGACGCGGGTAGGCGAGCCCGGCGGGGCGGCGGACGCCATGCGCCGGGTGCTCGGGGCCGCCGACAGGGCAGGGGTGGAGATAGAGCTGTTCGCCCGCCCGGACGAGAACTCGAGGGAGTTCCGGCGGCGGCTCGTCGAGTGGTACGAGCGCGAGGGCTTCGTGGCCGTGAGCGGCGGCGCGAGGCGCAGGCGCTTCCTCCGCGACGGACAGGATTCGCTTCACATGGTGCGGCAGCCGCGTTCCGCCGGTGATCTGGACAATCCCCCTGTGGAAGGATACGAGGGACCGAAACCCTGAGCCGCAAGGAGCCGCGATGCCAGTCGAACACGAGCACAAGATCGTCCTCAAGGACGCGGAGCGCCTCTTCGCCAGCCTCTCCCCGGCGATGTACCGCCTCAGGACCATCGAGCAGTTCTACCTGAACGACAACGCCCGCTTCCGCCACATCAGGTACCATCCCTCCGTCCCAGGCTCCCCCGTCTCCGAGTACACCTTCACGTACAAGCAGATGATCGGGGGCCGCCTCCTCGAGATCGAGCCGAGGGAGGGGGTCTCCAAGGAGGACTTCGAGCTGGCGAGACAGGCAGCGGTGTCCTCCCTCGTCAAGCAGCGCTTCGTGATGGGGGACAACGACGGCAACCACGTGGACGTCGACTTCCTCCTCACCGCGAGGCCCGAGGAGGGCGGAACCATCTACTTCGCCATGGCGGAGGTCGAGACGGAGGAGGGCGCCGACTGGACGCTGCTCCCGTTCCTCGAACCCTACGTCGAGCTGGTCGTGCCCCGTGAGTTCAGCGGGATGTTCACCAACGCGAGGCTGACCGACCAATCCTACGCCGCCAGCGTCCTGGACGAGTACCGGAGGGCGGTCGGCGGCGCCTGAGGCGGCAGGAGGCCGCACCAGTTCTTTCCAGTTGCGGCCTGAATTCTTCGTGTAAAGGATACAGTTCTTCTTGCTTGTGCGAATCCTTTCTCTATAAGAAGGGGAATGAAGATCGCACGCGCACTCGCAGGCACCGCCCTCCTTGGCACGGGCCTCTACCTCATCGCCGGGGAGCACCTCTCCGGGACCAGCTCCGACGCGACCGTGAACGCACGGACTTCGGTCCTGCGCGCGCCCATCGAGGGCACGGTGGAGTTCAGCGTCACCAGCATCGGCGCGAAGGTGTTCCCGGAGGAGGCGGTCGCCCGCATCGAGGACCAGAGGTTCGACAACGCGAGGCTCATCGACCTCGAGCGCACCCGTTCCGCGCTGGAGGTGGACCGCGACCGCATCGCGCGCCAGATCGCGGCCGTGGCCGAGGCGAGGGGCGTGATGCAGACGCAGGCCGCCGACTACCAGGCGGGCCGCATCCGCCAGATCGAGACCCGGCACGAGCAGGCGAAGGCACAGCAGGCGTCCGCCGAGGCACGTCTCCGGGAAGCCGAGAGCGCCCTCGCTCGGACGACCGACCTCAGCGGGCGTGGCCTCCAGACCGTCATCACCTTCGACAAGGCCAAGGCCGACCACGAGGTGGCGAGGCAGGAGCTGGC
>Ga0216295_1000019_pt1 | contig 37133 bp, 47 predicted proteins | sample 21hB_Boncat_minu_FD_161281 | JGI IMG/M metagenome (GOLD analysis project Ga0216295, IMG submission 161281) | Terrestrial sediment cell enrichment communities for BONCAT metagenomics from Utah, United States - 21hB_Boncat_minus | ecosystem: Environmental > Terrestrial > Deep subsurface > Rock...
GTCCCACCCAGTCCCACCGGGGGAGGCTCCGCCCTCCCGCCCCTCCTGGGTATGTAGGACGATATCACGGTAAGACATTGATACTGAAGAGGAAACCCCGACAGAGGAAACCCCGACCCCTTGCTTCGCCAGCGCCCGATCCATGGCCTCCTTCAGCAGCCCGACGTCCTGCCGCCTGACGATGAAGGAATCATGCACGGGAAGGACGGGCACCTTCGCCTTGATGGCCAGGTCGCGCATGACGTCCTGGCAGACCTCGGCGTCCGCATTCATCAGCTCGAGACCGGCACCCGAGCAGAACAGGCCCCGCTCGTCGATCTTGGGATGGCGGCGCCTGACATGGCGGATCAGCATGGCGGCCGGGTAGGTCTCGCCCCCGAACAGCTCGTTCGCGATGGAGTGCAGGGCCTCGGCCTCGTTCGAGGAGTTCAACAAGGTGTTGAAGGCCTTCTTGCCCTGCTCGCGGGTCCAGCCGTCCATCTCGTAGGCATCCCCGTCCAGACGCAGCCCCGCCTTGGCATAGAGCAGCTCGGGATGGCAGTGGTCGATGTCCAGCTCCTCGACCTCGGACCCCTCCAGGAGGATGAAGGCGCGGTCCCTCGAGCGGACCTGCTGCCACCAGCCCCCGTAGAAGCGTCCGCCCTTGGTGAAGACGCCGCGGTTGAACACCCGGAACATGCTCCTCAGGGTCCGGTTCACCACGAACTCGGCGTCGCCCTCGTCCGTCGGCAGGAAGCGCAGCAGGTAGCCCTCCTCGACCGAGCCGGGGGCGGGGAGCTGGATGTCCCAGCAGGCCTCGGCCTCGTTGAAGGCCTCGACGAAGCGGCGCATGCGGTGGATGCGTTCGTTGTCCTTGTACGGCATCAGGCGGCCAGCCGCGTCCTTCAGGATGATCGTCTCGCCCTTCTCGGCGCGGACCCGAGGCAGGGCGAGACCGCGCAGCCTGTCCGACGGACGGAACCGGGACTGGTACGACTCCTCGCCGGGACGCGGACGGCCGCGCGGCGCGATCTGGAGGTCGCCGATGACGTCGGCCTCGGCGAGGGCCTCCATGGCCCAGCATGCCGACTTGTAGGTGTATGAGGTGCCGACGTAGCGGCTGGCGGCTGCCCACCAGTCATGGCTGCGCGAGCAGGAGAAGTAGCGGGTGGCGTCGACCTGCGCCTGCGTGACCAGGGCGGAGGACATGCTGGCGATGGCGCGGGCCGCCTGCTTGTTGGGGGGCTTCGGGAGGCCGCCTGGGATAAGGGCGCTCATCTCCTCGTAGTCCGCCCGGAACAGGTATGGCAGGCTCAGGTCGCGCATTCCGCTCTCGGGCGCACGGAATGCGCTCCGGTTGGGAAGCGGGTAGCCCTGGACTGGCGAAGGCGCGGATAGGTCGGTCACTGGTCACTCGCGTTCTTGGTTTCTTGCGTCGTGAGCGGCTTCCTCTGCGGGAAGTCCGTCATCACTGGGAAGAGCTTGGCGGCAGGCTTTGCAGGAGGCAAGCGCGAATCCTTTCGCCGGCGACGGCCGGAGGATTCATCGTCCACCAATGGAAAGCCCGCCGGCGGGGCCGACGGGCGCGTTGTCCACGGTCCGGGGGATTCAGTCCTTGCCGCGCCGGAGCTTGGCGCGCTCGCGCTCGACCATGGCCTCGATCGCGGCGAGGGACTGGGCCTCGCTGAACCTGCCCTTGCCGGCGAGCGCCTTGGCCAGCGCCCGGGCGGCCTCGGTCATGTCGGGGCGCCGGGCCCACATCTGGAGGGTGAGGGTCAGCCAGGCGGCGGCGACGTCGTCCCGCTCGGGCCTGCCCTCGGCCTTCAGACGCTCGCGGTATCCCTCCTGGTACTCGCGCTGCTTCTTGATGCGGCGGCGGTACGACCGCAGCTCCTTCGGGTCGTAGTAGCGGTCGCCGTAGGACGGCGGGGGGATCTGGGTCGGGATGTGCCTGCTGTCGGCCATGACGGGGTCCTTCCGTGGTTCGGGGCATGTCGCCCGACCACGTTTTCGCCGCCGGCCATGCAAGCAACCAGAAACCGGGTTGGCTCACCCGGTTGGGGGGCGGTAGCCTTAGCGATACCACCCCGTTTGCTCTTCGGGTGATCCAACCGGGAGAGGGAGACATGCCAGCCGGATCACGTCTCCGGAGGGGCCGATACCGGGTCCGCATCGTCGGTGACGGCTCCTGGGGACATCTCCTCGATGGAGACCCGGCGTCCGTTGCCCTTCCCCTTCAGCATGCCGTGGAGGCCCGACAGGTCTGCGGGCGGGAAGGCGGCCGGCCGCTCCGGCAGGGTCGCCGCCAGCCTGGCCGCGAGGTCCCGGATGGACAGGTCCACCGCCGCCGCGAACTCCCCGGCGTCCGCGCTGGCGTCCCGGTGCCCGGCGATCTCCCGCGCGAACGCATCGTAGACCTCCAGGACGCGGAGCATCTGCTCCCGCGTCAGGTGGTCGAACCGCCGCCTGTCCGGGGCCATGCCCTCCCTCATTGTTGACACGGCGGATGCCGCTTCAACCCGGCCCTGGACAGGGCGGCCCGGAAGGCCTTGCGGGGCGTCGTCGCCCTGCCGAGCGTCACCCGGTTCGCGTCGACGTCCGTCAGGAACCACGTCACGTCGTCGTCCCCTCCCTTGCCGAGGAGGTCGACCCGGTAGCGCCGACCGTCCGCCCCCCGCACCTCCGGGCCGAACCCGTACACCGATCCCCTGAAGTCCGGTATCACCTGGATGCCCTCTGCCTCGAGCGGCAGCATCGCCTTGAAGTGGTCCCTCGCCATCGTCCTTCCTCCTGCCGCCCCTTATAGCGCGGCAGGAGTCGCCGATCGAGGGCGCCCGGCCTACCTCAGCCGCAGCCTGCGTCGGGCGTCGCTCTCGAACCGGGACGTGCCCCAGCCCCGCTTGGCCGCCATGCCGCGGCTGGTCGCCACCGCCCGGTCGACGGCGCCGGGCTTCAGGCCCGCCCCGAGGGCGTCGGCCTTGACCGCGTCCGCCGCGTCCATGCGCTCCCGCAGCGCGGCCGGGATGCCGACCACACCCAAGGAAGCTAGCCGCTCGGTTGTCGATTGCCCTGCTCTCATGTCCGGTCCTTCCCTCGTTAACGTCTTGGAAAGGCTTTCCCGGAAGCGACTCCCTGTCCAGCCGGCCGGATCCCGTTGTCCCTGCAATTCACGCCGTGACTGTCACGGTGTGATCTCTTTGCGACGCCGCCTCGAAAAGGCCATGCGCCCAGGATCGGACCGCGAACACGACCTCGGCGAAGTCGGCGGGCATCGCGCCCTTGCGGCGGCTGTTCAGGAGCCACGACTCCCATTCCCTCTGGCGGGCCTCGGCGTACTCGAGGGAGAGGCCTGGGATGGCCATGACGTCGTCGGGGATGCCCTGCCCCCGGTCGTCGAACACCATCCGCACGGCCTCGGCGAGGCGGGCGGGGTCGGTCCTGGCGGCGCCCGTCGCGAGCAGCCAGAGGTCGTTGAAGTCCTTCAGGCGGGTGTTCTCGAGGCCGAGGCTGTGGATGGCCGAGAGCTTCTCGGCGGCCTGGTACTCGAGCGGGCACATCAGGAAGGCGCCGCCCTCGACCTTGGGGTGGAGGCTCCTGAAGGGCGTCCTGACGGCCCAGGACGGGCGGCGCTGGCCGAACGCCACGTCCACGTGGAAGTCCACGTAGGCCTCCTCCCCGTCCGCCTGGAGGTAGCCGCGCAGCTCGATCCTGACGCCCTCGTGCTCCCCGGCATGGGCAAGGCGGGTGACCTTCTCCCTGCCCTCGTGGTCCAGACGGATCTCGAAGCGGCACCAGTCCTCGCGCGGCGCCGCGGCGACGGCCCGGTGGAAGAGGTCGGCGACCTGCTCCCGCTCGAGGACGTTGCGCAGCCGGAGGTCGATGTCCCGGGTGGGGCGGCCGTGGGCGCTGAGGTCGGGCTGGAGGTGCCAGAGCATGCTGCCGACGAGCATCATCTCCTCGGCCTCGTCCACGGCGTCGAGCCGGACGAGCAGGCACTCCATCACGTAGCGGGCCTGGAAGTCGAGGGTGTTGATCCCCCGGTTCTTGGCGTGGCTGCGGAGCGATCCGGCGATGTTCATGATGTCCCCCTCAGGCTTGGCGTCCGTTGGGTTTCACCATGATACCTATGCTTGCAAGAGACGAGCGGTCAGCCGGCCGTCTCCTGGGGGGCGAACATGCGCTTCACGCGCTCGAGTTCCGCATGCGCCCGATCCGCCCGCCACTGCCTGATGAGGTCCTGGCCGATCCGCTCGAGATAGCCTTCCAGCTTGGCGACGGTCTCGGGGCCGTGCTTGGCCGCGAAGTCCAGCAGGTCCGAGACCGTCACCCCGGCGCTCACGGCCGAGCGCACGACCTCCTCCACGTGGAAGCGGACCTGCTCCTCGTCGAAGCGGATCGCGTCGACGACGGTCCTCACCGGGTCGGCGATCCGGAACCAGCGGCCGTCCCGGTCCCTGTGCAGCTCGACGCGCTCGGGCAGGAGCGGGTCCGGCAGGGCGACGATCTCCTCGCCGGGCATCCTGAAGCGGGCCGGGTGGGGAGGCAGCGCGACGAACTGGACGTGGACGTTGGCGGTGGTCCAGCCCCTGAGCACGGCGGCCGTCACGCCCGTGACCACGCTGAAGGGCACCAGGGCGCAGGTGTCGGCGACGTCCGCAAGGGTGGCCGCCATGTCCACGTCGGCATCCGTCACGAGACGGGCCGCCTCGTCCTTCTCTACCAGCATGGCGGTCTGGCGGGTCACCGCCTGGGTGCCGGCCTTCATGCGCTTGACGGACAGGGGCGTGAGGCCGAGGCGCTCGGCGGCGTCCTTCACCCGGTAGCCGTTCCGGGTCATCCAGTCCGCGAACTCCTGCTTGGTCATGCCCTGCCCTCCTGTCAACATAATGGGTATCATAACGATACCCTTGCAATTGTCAACGGCAACGCTCGCGCCGCTTGATCGGCTTGGCTGCCTTCCCCCACAGCCGGACGACCTCCTCCTCGGCGGCCTCCCGGGCGGCGGCGTCCTCGGGCGATCCCTTGGGGTGCCACTGGTGGGGAGCCACCCTCGGCTCCGCGAAGGCGGGGGCAATGAAGGTCTGGACGCCGTACCGGGTGGCGACGTGACGGACGCGGGCGGTGCTCATCGCAGGAACCTCGGGGCACGCTTGCCCTTGGTGGCGGCCGCGGCGTTGAGCGCCTGCTGCACCCTCACCTCGGACAGCCAGCCCTCGATCTCGGCGACCAGCTCGGCATAGGCCTCGTCGGGGATGTCGCAGGCCTTCACGTCGGGATCACGCGACCGGAGCCGGGCGTCGTCGATCAGGTCCCCGGCCGTCACCACGTCGGTGTTCACGTTCAGAGCGCACACCTTCGCGTAGTCGCTCACCTTCTGCTGGATCTCGCGGATCCGGTTCTCGTCGGTCAATGCTCGGTCCTTCCCATGTGTCCTGCCAATCGCGTGGACTGGCCCTGTAAACATGGGAAGGTATCAACAGGATACCTGTCAAGGCATCGGGGCGGCGTTCCCGGGGATGACAGGCCGGACGCCGTAAGCCTTCTCGAACAGGCAGGAGGAGGCGTCCTTCAGCTTCGCGGCCATCTCCCCGGTCAGGTTCGGCGACGGGTGCCTTTCGGCCTTGGCAAGCCATTCCTCGGCGGCTGCGAGGGCGAGCGTCGCCAGCGTGTTCAGGTCGCGCCACTCGTCCTCGGGGAATGTCCAGTCGGCCGACCCGTCCGTGCCCACGGCCTCGATCCTCAGCGGTCCCCCGCGCCCGTTCCGGGCATCGTCGACGTACTGCACCCACCGGGCGACGAAGGCCATGGAGGCGAGGAGCCTGCCCTGCATGGACCGCCGCCTCAGGGGGTGGGCGATGACGTTAGCGTCCTCCCACACCCCGGGATGCAGGGCTGCCATGTCGGTCCGCGCCTGTCGCGCCGCATGGCACAGCCCCAGGTCGATCGCCACCTGTTCCGCCGCCGAGAGCCTGATCGTCCGCATGCCGTCCCCCTCCATGCGCCGAGCATGGGAAGGAGGTGTGCATCCCACATCCGGGTTAAGGAATCCCGGGAAGGCCGGGGGAACAGGGCATCGGGAGCCGTTCCCGGGGATGACAGGCCGGATGCATCATATATAAGACATCGCTCCGCGCAACGTAACGGATGTGAGACGTGAAACGCGAAGGCGCAGTCCCGACGACCAAGGGATCCCCGGTCTATCCTGCCGTGCGGCGTGCGATCGCAAAGCTCGGCCAGGACATCTCCGTGGCGAGGCGCGCCCGGCGCATTCCGGCCGGAGAGTTCGCCATGCGGATGGGGATCTCGCGAGCGACGTTGCATCGCCTTGAGAGCGGCGACCCGGGCGTTTCCCTCAACACCCTCGCCATGGCCCTGCACGCACTCGGGCGGCTCGATCTCCTGACCGATCTTCTCGACCAGACACGGGACGAGGTCGGCTTGATGCTCATGCGCCAAGCCGTTCCGAAGCGGATCTACAGACGACGCGGGAAGCGATCCGAGAGGCCGGAGGATGCCCGCGAGGCAGAGCCTGTGGTGACGGATGACGGCTACGTCGGTTTCTAAGGAATTCCGGTAAGGGCCGGGGTCACGCCGAGGAACGCGGCCGAGGCATGGGCGAGCTCGCGCTCCCTCGAGGGCAGGTGCTTGGCGTAGCGCCGGGTGCTCTTGGTGTCCCGGTGCCGGAGCAGCCTGCCGACGTCGTCGAGGGTCAGCCCGCTCGACAGGCCGAGGCTGGCGAAGCTGTGCCTCAGGTCATGCGGCCGCAGCCCCTCGAGGCGGGACGGGTCGACGCCGAAGGTCACGGCCAGCTCGAGGGCTTCCTTCCAGGCCCGGTACAGGGTGCTCTTCGGCAGCGGCAGGGACGGGTCGGCGCCGCGGAAGAGGTGCGGCCGCCCGTCCCTGATCCGGTCGCGGGCCCGGGCGAGCAGCTCGAGGGCGGCGCCCGACAGGTGGAGCGATCCCGCCCCGGTCTTGGTGTCGGGCCAGTTCACGATGCCCCGGTCCCAGTCGATCCAGTCCGCCTGCACGAGGCGCAGCTCGTCCCTGCGGCAGCCCGTCAGCGCGAGAGCCTGGAGGCATGTCGCCGCGTGCCAGCGGCCGGAATCCTGTGACACCGCGGAGAGCGCCTTGAGGACGGCGGCCAGCTCGAAGGCCTCGAGGTAGGTCTCCCTCGGCTTCTCCGGGTGCGGCTCCGTCCCGTCGCACGGGTTGCCCTTGGCGGGCGCCCGCATGCCCCAGCGCATGGCCTTCTGCATGCATGCCTTGAGCAGGGCGAGGCACTTGTTCGCCGTCGCCGGGCGGTCGGCCATCTCGGTCATCATCCGGTCGACCATCCGATGGGTCAGCTCGTCGGCCAGGACCTTCCCGAACCGGGGACCGAGGTAGCGGTCGATCAGGTCGCGATACGAATCTATCGTGCGCTGCTTTGCCCGCGTGGCGCAGTGCTCCGCCATGTAGGCCTCGAGGCAGTCCACCACGGTCGGCCGCTTCCGCTTCGACGAGGACTCGGGATCCTCGCCCGCAGCCATCGCCGAGAGCATCCGCAGGGCCTCGGACCGGGCGTCGGCCACGGCCATGTCAGGCCACCTTCCCAGCGTCCACCGCCTGGTGCCACGTTTCAGGAGCCAGCTCGTTCCCCCGGTAGCCCTGACGCGGAGGCCGAGGCCCGGCACGTCGCTGTCCCAGCGGATCTCCTCGCCTTTGCCCGGTGCCTTGATCGACCGGATGGCCTTGTCGGTGAGCTTCGATCGCATCCACGCCCCCTTGAATCTCATCCCTATAAGCGTGGCCGACTCTCGTGTGAACCCTCGCGCGCGCGATCCATGCCAGCCACTCCCTGCTGATGATACGCACGATGTTGGTAAGGGACTGTCTACGCGGCCGCCGCCGTTCGGTGACCTCGAGGAGGCCGAGGCGTTGCGCGGTGCGGACGGCCCGTCGGGCGAGCGTCTGCCCGATCCCGGCGCGGGCGGCGATCTCCGGCACCGACAGGGCGCAGGCACCCTTCGCCGCGACCTCGGCCGCCACGATCGCGAGGGCCGCCCTCTCGCCTTCCGTGAAGTGAGCGGCCAGCGCAGTCGGCATGGGCGCGACCGAAGCCATCCGCCGGCGACGCCGTACCGAGCGCATCCGGTCCGGCGAGCGCTGGGCGGGTGGACGCCGCAGCGCAGGCTTCCTCGCCCTCGGGACGCGGGCACGGCGGGCCTCGACGGCGGCCCAGAAGGACTCCGCCTCCTCCTCGCTCAGGCGCCCGTCGGCGATGTGGCGGCAGGCATCCCTCACGAAGGCGTCCAGGTCGGCGCCCCACAGGGATTCGATCCCTTCCTTCAATAGGTCGAGCATCATCGTTCACGGCTCCCTCACGGGCCGTGTCAGGCGACAAGCGGGGAGCGCTCACGGAAGCGGTGTTCCGTGTTGACTCGGCTCTCCATGTATGGTGAGGTCAGCCTTGCTCGGGGCTCGTCCTCACCAATCAGTTTCGCGGCCTCGGAAGAAATCTCACCTTCTTCCGGGGCCGCACTGTTTTCAGGTCACCTACACGGCTTCCATCCCTTACGAATCTCGTTGCCGACGGATTGCGGCACCGGGCATTGCGCACGAGGCAAGGGGGAGTGTCAAAAAGAAAAGGCCCGGCTTGCGCCGAGCCTCTCGCCCCGATCCGTCCCCACGGGGAATCTCTCCTGTGGAAAACTACTTCCCCTTCACCTGGATCAGGGGCTGCTTGCCCTTCGATTCGAGCCAGAGGTTAGCCGCCTCGCGGAAGGCCTGCTCGAGCCTCAGGCCGCTCTGGATCGCCGTGATGTACATCTCCATGTGCTCGTGGTCCTTGAGGTGGATGGTGACCATCCGCTTGTTGCGGCGGCTCGGCACCCGGTAGCCCTTCTCCCCCGGCCTCGGATCCGGGGCGGCCGTCGCGGGCGCCGCCGCCTCCGTCTCTGCCTCCACCCGGTTCGCCGTGGGCTTCCCCGCCGACTTGCTCAGTGCCGCCGCAAGACCCTTCTTCACCTGCTTCGCCATGATCATCCCCTCCCCTTCTTGATCGTCTTCAGAACCCAGTCGGTCAGCTCCGACATGTCGGCAGCCGCCTGTCCCTTCCGGTTGACCCGGCTCACGTGCACGCTGTTGTTCGCCGCGTGCTCGAAGTCCTCGCTCCGGTCGACCCGGACCGGGCAGCACGGCAGCCCGTACAGTTCCTGGACCGCCGCCTCCGCCTCGGCCGGGCGCTGCCCGTAGTGCGGGCAGGCGTTGAGCAGCACCCACGTCCGGTCGATCACCCCCGCCTTCCGGGCAATCTCGACCGAGGCCGCGATGCCCTTGATGTCGAAGCGGCTGGGCCTCGCCACGATCAGGTTCAGCGTCGAGGCCTCGAGCGAGGTCTGGACGACGGCGTCCGACTTCGCCCCGGTGTCCACCACCACGATGTCGGCCCCGCCCGTGCGGGCCGTCTCGATCACCCGCGCCGCGGTCGGGGCGTCGGCGGGCTGCACGATCAGGTCGTCGTCCTCGAACCCGCTGCCCCACTCGGCCGCCGATCCCTGCGGGTCGACGTCGATGAGGACGGTGCTCAGCGCCCGCATGGCCGTCCCTGCCGCGAGCTGGGTGGCGATGGTGCTCTTGCCGCCTCCCCCCTTGTTCCCGGTGACCGTGATCACCGCCGTCCGGTTGCTCATCCCCTGGTCCTTCCCCTGCCCACCTGCGTGGTTTTCAGGCTGACGTGATGTCACACCAGCATGTGTTGCACAACGGTTAAGCCAGCTCCCTTTCCTCGGCGTGGAGCTTGAGCAGCCTCGCGTTGGCATCCGCGAAGACCCTCCACGCGGCGTTGGCCTCGGCTGTCACGGCGTCGTGCCGATCCAGAAGCATGTTCAGGTGTGACCCCTTCCTGATCGTGAACTCCGGCCCCTCGTCCTGGCGGATACTGGAGAGGAAGAAGGCGACCTCCGTGGCTGCGCGAATCTTCCGACTGTTGCATTCCTCCCACGCCTCGCGGGCCGCCGTCCCTTCCTTCATGGCCTGCTCCATCTCCCGGGCAATCCGGTCGCGCTTGGCCTGGGTATCTTCCGCCTTCACGAGTGCGACGCCCTTGACGACGTCGGCGATGATCTCCCGCACGAAGGCCGAGACCTCGTCGGCGCTGGTGGTGGTGTTGCTGCTGGTCATGTCGTCCCTCCTGTGCTGTCACGCTGTCGTGACATGGGTATCATTACGATACCTCACGTTGGCGTCAAGCTTGCGCGATATCGCCGGCGGAACCGCTGCCACCGTTCCCGGGGCATCCTTGTGAGACGGGCGTGAGAAGCACGCCTGCACGCAGTCATGCCAACGTGACCGCGTGCTGTCACATGGGGGGAAACCTGATGGCGGAAGAATCCGTGGAGCGCTCGTGGGAGCTGGGGAAGGCGTGGACCGACGAGGACAGGGCGACGATGATCCGGATGTGGTCGGAGGGCGCGCCGCGGAAGGAGATCGCCCTGGCGCTCGGGCGCACGGTGTCGGCGATCCAAAGCCTCGGGGCGAAGCTGGGGCTGACGCGGATGGAGCTGGTCGAGGGCACGTTGCGGCCGTGCATGTGCTGCCGCAAGCCCTTCCTGAGCGAGGGCCGATGGAACAGGCTGTGCCAGCCGTGCAAGGACGTCTACGAGTGACGGCCCGTCACGCAGCGGCCCTGACGTAGCCCACCCGGCAATCGTGCTCGGCGTCACCGAGCGCCACCAGGTCGGCGACGAGGTCGACGATCTCCGTGCCGGACGGGAAGCCGAGCCCCATGCGCAACGTGACGCTGCCCTTCACGGCCAGGAGGGACACCCAGCGGCCCCGGCATTCCTCCATCAGGAAGTGCATGACGGTCTCGTGCGCGGACGTCCGGACGATGGTTGCGCAGGTCATCTGCGGCCCCTCTCTGTTGTTTGTTGGCCGTGTCTACCAGAGCCGCCCCCGCCCCCGGAGCGTGGCGAGACGTCTCTACGTAGTTCTACTATCGATCGGACTGTTGTGACGGAGTCCTTTTTCTGGGGATATGACGGCCTTTCCCCCCGGAACATGTTCGCGTTTTAGTCCATAAAATTCGTCCTACAGCGAAGGGACGATCCATGATCAAGTTCGGCACCACTCTCGACGGGAAACAGCAGACTGAGCTCAGGCAGACCATCGAGCGTCTCGAGGGCTTGGTGAATGACCTGAAGGTGGTCCTGGAGCGCGGCATGCCGAAGCGCCAGGACGTCGACGACGCGCCCGTCCTCGACCTGTGGAGCATGCAGCCGTCTGCGGTGCTCACCCTGCGCGGCCTCTCCTCGGGACACCCGCTTCTCCCCGGCCGGACACGGGGGATCCAGACCTCCCCCGTGTGGCTGCTCTCCGAGGAGCTCGGCCTCGCCCGTACCCTGTCCCGCTGGTACGTTCTCGACCGCCCGAACCCGTTGCTCGACGAGACGCAGATCCTGAACCTCGACCGCCCGAACTGAGGAGATGAGGAGTGCCGATGACGGACACAGAGGCCGGGGACTATCTCACCCGCATCCAGGAGATCGTGACCGGGAGGGTGTTCCCGTCCGTCGACGAGCTGCTCCGGCTGCTGCCGTTCTTCAAGGACAGCCTGGAGCACGACATGATCGGTTTCGGCGGCCGTATCTTGAAGCGCATCAAGGACGAGGGCGGGGACACGCTCGGAGACCTCGGTCAGGCCGCGATGAGGCTGCGCGAGGCGGCGCACAGCGACGAGGCGACGCCCAAGGACCTGGCGGACTGCGTCCGCGTCCTGCGGCTCTGCCTTCCGGAGGACGACAAGGACGACCAGCTCCGGTGCCAGATCTACCGGGCGGCCTTGGGCGTGCGTGCGGCGCAGTCCGTCGTCGCGGCCGAAGCGGCCGCTGCACTGCTCGCAGCCACGAGGGGAAAGCTCATGACGGATCCCGATGCCGAAGCCCATCACGTCCGCGTCTCGGAGATTCTCACCGGGGACACCCTTCCGTCTGCATACGGGCTGCTGAACCTACTGCCGTTCTACCAGGGCGACATTCGTCAGGACATGGTCGCCTACTGCGAGTGGGCCATAAGCGATATCGACAGCGGCAGCGATATCGACGACCCGTCGGGCCGGATCAGGGCCGCCGCGGCGCGACTTCGACAGGACGCCGCCGACACATCGGTCCGCGATGACGAGCTGTCCAGAGCCGTCCATGCCCTGATGCTCGCCCTGCCGGAGGACTACCGTGGTCGGTGCCTGTGCTACCTTGCGGCCCTCGGGGAGCGTTCGGCGCAGACGGCGCTCGCGACCAGTGCGGCGGCCGACATCCTGACCCTTGCGAGCAACACGTCCTCGGCGTCGCCTTGGGACCGCCTGCTCGCCCAGGCGGCACTGGGCTGGCTGACCGTGCTTGCCGCGGGCAGCGTCTCCGACCCGCTGACCGGAGCGGGCCGACCGGAGCGCCTGCGGACGCCCGTCGACACTGCCCTCGTCCACGGGCGCCGGATCGTCGAGTGGCTGGCCGGCACGGGCGCGCGGGTGGCCGCCGCCGACGGCATCAAGCGCGACCTGCTCCGCCGGGCCGGGGGATACCTCGAGCTGGATCTGGCGGCGGACTGGCTCCGGATAGACGTGGAAAGGCTGCGGCGGCATGCCGAGGCCGGGGACATCATCGGCGTCGATATCGACGGCCGGACGGTCGTGCCGGCGTTCCAGATCAAGGACGACATGACCATCATCATCGTGCGCGAGATCCTGTCCGTGATGCCGATCAAGGCTGGGTGGATGAGGCTGGAGTGGCTTCTCACGCCCGACGACGCACTGGGGGGACTGACCCCGCTCGAGGCCCTGCGCGCCGGCCGGGAAGCGGAAGTGAGGGAGCTGGCGCGCTCGCACGGAGCCGATTGAGATGACCGTCGTCTATCTCCGCCCCATGCATCCGCTGCGGCCCCTCGGGCTGGCCGTGTCCACCCGGCTCAGCGACCCGATCGACGTCGTCGCCGAGTTCGTCGACCTTCCCTGGCACCGGGTCCGGCCCGAGGACGCTAGCCTGCTCGAGGCGGCGCACCGGGCGGCGAGCGCACTCATCGAGTGCGCGGACCTATTCAGGCGCATCGGCGATCCCTTGCGCGCCTCGGCGAGTCCCGCGTTCATCTCTGAGGCGCGGGCCGCCGAGGTCGCCCTCGCCGAGGTCATTGTCATGCCGTGGCCGGAGATGCCGGAAGGCTCCAGGCGGCAGGCGCTGGCGGCCTATGCCGACGTCGCGATGGGGCTGGAGATGCTGGCGTCCGGATCGGTGCCGCGGCCGGACGTGCCCTCGTTCCTCACGAACCTGACGAAGGCGATCGCGTCCATCCCCGACCACCGGATCACGTGGGACTTCGGCAGCCTGCCCCGGTTCGCATGACGGCGTGCTGTCACGATGTGGTGAATCGCATGGTGGCGTGGGGCGCAAGCAGGAAAGGGCGGCTTCCCGGTTCAGGTAAATGAAGCCCTTACCTGTAGGAGACTCATCGGCCAAGGTTCGAGGGAGGCTTGGGGCGTTCCTCCATCCGCCGTGGCACGGGTGCCGACGCCTGCCGATTCTACCTCCTGATCCGTCTGGCATCAGGACGCCCGGCGGAAGCGAAACGACCGAATACTACGTTGACGGCGGACCGATTGGCGGACATCAGCGCCGCCTTGGTGAAGCGAAGAGGCGTTGGGTGCAAAACCCGTTGACTTGAGGAACCTCATTTCCCGTGAGGTTCCTCGGAAGCCTGAAACCATTGCGGCATAAGGGTTTGAGCTTGGCTGCACCAGTCCCCGGTGACAGCCGGGTGACTGGAAGCCGTCCCGAAACAGGAAAGGGGACCGACGCTCATCCCCCGTCGATCCCCCGTCCCACCCAGCAAGAGCATGGCACCCGCCTCCGACGCGGTGGTCTCGGGCTTCTGCCCCGGACGCCATGACCAATGGTCCCCCGCATCCCGCAGGCCGTCAACGGTCCTGCGATGACGTGACATGCACCGTGTCGTGAAGGTCACACTGCGGTGAGATTCAGGATGTCGTGACAGCATGCTGCGGCGGCCGGACCGCGTCGAGAATCTCCTCCCGGCTGTGATGGCTGCCGTACTGGTCGATCAGCCCCAGCTCGGCGAGGCGCTCCTTCACCTCGGCGAGGGTGACCGGGCGGTAGTCCCAGCAACTCACGCCGACGTCGATGGAGCGGCCCTGCGGCGGCAGGCTGCCGTGGGAGTGACCGTAGAGGTGGAAGCTGCCGTAATGGCCCTTGTTCCAAACCCGGTGCCCGTAGTGAGACAGCACCACGAAGTCCTCGCCGTCGCGGATCTCGAGGTAGGGCTGGGACGACGTCCAGTCCTCGAGTTTGCGGACCTGGTTGCTGTCGTGGTTCCCCCAGATCAGGTGCACCTTGCCGTTCAGGCGCCCGAGGATCTCCTGCGCCACCTGTCCGCTTCGGTCCCAGACGAAATCGCCCAGGTGGTAGACCGTGTCCGTCGGCCGGACGCGCGCGTTCCAGCGCTTGATGATCGTCTCCTCCATCTCCTCGAGGGATGCGAAGGGAGGGGCGTCGTATTTCAGGATGGCCTTGTGCCGGAAATGGGTGTCGGAGGTGTAATAGATCATGCGCCGGACGATGCCCCGGAGGCTGGGCAAAAGAAAGGGCCGGAGCGCCTTCCCGCGCCCGGCCCAAGTTCCATCCAACAACCTCCACCATGGTCCGGCGGATTTCCTACCCCGTCAACGGGGTGGCTCGATCTCCCAGCCGCTGACGTCGATCACCTTGACCTCGAGGCCCCGGTCGGCGGCCGCGGCGTCGGCGATCCGGCGGGCCGTCGCGTAGTCGACGAAGTCGCGCAGGGATTCCGTGTTGCTTCCCTGGGACGGGGTGCCCGGTCCCCAGCCGCCCAGTGATCTCTTCGGCGGCTCGAGGCGGCTCCAGTTCGTGCACAGGACGACGCTCCAGTGGTCTCGGGTCACGTTCGGGTCTTTCTGGACGGCGACGAACGTCGCGGTGAGCTTCTTCTTCTCAGGCATGTGCGGTCCTTTCTGGCAGGACGCTCTCGGGAAGCGGCGGCGCCGTGTCAACCGAGGCGAGGGGAGTATCCCCCGGAAACGGCCCTATATCCCGGTCATGACCCTGTTCTGGATGAAAACCTCCGAGGCCTGGCCGGACAGCTCGTGGCTCGAGAGCTCATTCACCCTGTTCGACCCGGACAAGCCGCACCGGGAAGGGGACGGGCTCTGGGACACATACGTCGGCGGCGTCCAGCAGGTCGAGCACGGTCCCGAAAAGGGGCTGTGGACTTGGTCCGTGACCGCATGCTTCCCCGGCCCCCGCAACCCGCACACCATCTCCGGCCGGGAGACGACCCGGAAGGCCGCGGGCGAGAAGGTCAAGGAGACCTACCTGAGGATGAAAGAGTTCTATGCCGCGAACCCGTGGCCCGGCCGCGGTCATGATGTCAAGCCAAGTCCCTGAAGGGAAACGGTTTGTCATTCATTTCACGGAATTCCCGGTCTTGCATGACAATGACGGAGTGAGATTCACCCTGTCGTGACAGCACGCTGGCCATGCACGGCTTCCCCGAGGAAACGTGTCTTTCCTGCAACACGGACTTACCGCCGCCAGCAGCCGATCCGCTCGCCGTGCTGGTTGTGCGCCAGGACCTGGGTGCCGAGGGAGCGGGACACGGCCTGGACGTCGCCGGCCTCGAGGCGGATCGCCTTCCACCCGTCGCAGGCGCTACCGCCCGTCGTGTTGCACCCAGCCAGAAAGAGCGTCGCGCAGAGCAGCGTCGTCGAGAGCGCCAACTTCTTCATCGGTCCGGTTCCTTGTCTTGAGGTTCTCGAGGGACGAGGCCGCCTGTCCCATGCGCTCGTCCGTCCGGCCCTTGGAATAGGCCTTCAGGAGGATCGCGCCGACGACGGCGGCCGCGTGGGCATAGCCCCACAGCTTCCGCCCGAGGCCGGACGCGAGGCCGAGCAGCCAGCTCACGCGTGGCTCCCGTCGACGTGCTCGTGGGCCTCCGGGGCGGGGGAGGGGGTCGGGTCGTTCGGCACGCGCCAGACCCCGTACAGGGTGAGCAGGGACATCACGCCGTCCACGATCATGTCCTGGACGTCGGTCAGGTCGAGGCCCGTGCGCTTGAGCAGGAGCATCAGCAGGATCCCGACCGCGCAGGCGACCAGCTTTCTGTACGCGCGAAGTTCCCTCATGCCGCCACCCTCTCCATTGCCATGCCCTCGGCCGACGCCGCGAAGGCCTTGGCCCGGTCCCTGTTCCGGTTCGCCCGCGCGAGCAGGACCACGGCTACGATTATGAGCACGGCGGCGACACCGATCCCGATCCACGGCGCGATCTGGTCGAGGGAGGAGGGGTCGACCGTGGCGGCCGTCGATCCCACGCCGGACGCGCCGGACGTGGCGCCCGCAGAGGACTGGGCCTTCGCCGCCTTGCCTGCCCTCGAGGCTTCGGCCAGGGCGTAGGCCCGCGCGTCGGCAGGATTCGCGGACGCCATGGCCGAGGCCTTCGCCTCCACGTCCGCCACCCGGCGGGACCAGCCCCGGCCGAAGGTGCTGAAGGTGCCCAGGCTGCGCAGGAAACCCATGCGGGCGGCGCAGGCACGCCTGACGACGGCCCTGCGGTCCGGGGCGGCCCTCGCGGCTTCGACGGTGGCAGGCCCGGCCTTTCCGTCCGCCTTGATCCCGAGGCCCTGCTGGAGCCATTTCACGCCGCGGGACACGCCCGAGTTCACCGCCGCGTCGAACGCGATGTAATCCAGCCCCTCGGGGAGGGCGTCGCCTTGCACGGGTTCCCAGTAGCCGTCGAAGTAGATTGCCCTGCGCTCGGCCGGCTCGATCTTGAACACATCCCGTGTGGGCAGCCCCCGCTTCTTCCGGTAGGCATCGTAGACGCGCTGGGTGATCCCGTAGGCGGTCCGTCCGCCCGGATCGCGGGGATGGTCGCTGAACTTTCCTTCGTGGACGAGGGTGTGCGCGAGGCACTTCCCGAAATTGACGGCTGACATATCAAGGCTTCCCCGGGACCCCTGGCAGGATCCCCTTCGACACTGCTGCGTGGACGCCCAGCCAGAGGGCGGTGAGCAACCCCGTGATCACGATGGTGATGGCCGCCGTGCGGATGCTCGACGTGACGGTGTCCTCAGCCTTGCGCCGCTTGCGGACCCAGCGGATGTCAGCCGCGATCTCGGCCATTTCCTTCCTGGCGTCGGGGGACTCGATGTCGATCTCGAAGAGCCTGTCCACGAGGAGCGCCACGGCCTTGGCGGCCGCGGCGTCCGCGATCTGCGCGAGCTCGGCGTGGGAGGCGGTCACGGGCGCCGCCGAGAGGGATGGGGTCATGGTCACGGCTGGGCCTCCAGGGCGGTCACTCGGGATTTCAGGGACTGGTTCTCCGTCTCTAGGGCCTTGACCCGGGAGACCAGCTCCTCGAGGGCCTCCTGCACGGTGGACGGGGACGTGAGGGTGTCCGCGATCGCGTCCACCGGGAGGACGCGGGCGGGCGGCTTCACGAGCGGCTGCGGCAGCGGCGCGTGCCACTGCGTGTCCTTGGTGCCCGTCAGCACCATCTCGTATGTCTCGGTGTCCCAGTCCGTGATGATGTCCACGTCCGCGATGCCCTCGCCGACGAGGGCGGGGACGGTGAACTCCATGGTGCGGTCGTGGGTCGTGACGACCCTGAACTTGCCCGCCTGACCCGCCACCGGGACGATGCCCGCGATGCCCTCGGCTCCCTCGACGAGGAGCATCCACTTGCCCGCGAGCAAATCCTCCTGGAAGGTCGCGGCGGAGGTGTGCGGAGTCCCGCAGATGTAGGACGTGCCGGCTACGCGCACGATGTTGCGCTCGGTGTACGCCACCTCCGGCGCCCACGCCCCGGCAATGATGAAGGGGGCCGACGCGGTCAGCGGGAAGCTCCCGAGGACGGTGTCGTTCGTGCCCGTGAAGGTGACGATGCCGTCCTCGCCCCGGGTGACGGACTTCAGGCCCACGCCGGGCATGCCCGTGGCCTCGAGGGATTCGATGGCGCTCTGGATCGCGTCCAGGTTCGCGTCGAATTCCTCGATGGTCAGGGGACGCAGGACGTCCGCGTACTTGATCAGGGCGTCCATGTCACTGGCCCTCGTATTTCGAGCCCGGCCGCTCGTCCGGCGACGGGTCGAGCGGCCCGAGTTTGGGGACGGCAGCCACCCCGTCCGGGACGGGCGGGAAGAACTCGAAGCCGGCGTACTCGGCCCCGCCCGATCCCTGGTCGTTGGGCTGGCTGGACGAGAAGAAGGCGTTGCCGGAATTCTCGTTGCCGCCGGAGAAGCGGAACTTGATGCCGGTCCCGCGCACCACCGCCCTTGCCGTCGACCTCACGGCCCTTTCGCCACCGCCCGCCATGCTCACGCCCCCAGGTTGATGCCTCGAGGACCCGTCAGGTCCTCACACTCGACAGTGTACCGGCACACGAGCGTGTCCTGCGCCGCCAGGCTGCGCATCCGCAGCTTCAGCTTGGTCTGGTACCGCCCCATCTTCGCCGCCACGTTCACGCGCGGCATGCTCATCTCGGCGGCGTGCTGGAGCTGCTCGTTGTAGAGGTTGTCCCAGTCCGCCCCGATGCACGCGTAGGACGGCAGGCTCAACCTGTTCACGATCACGGGGCGCTTCGGGGTCTCGCCGGAGATGGCCCAGGTGATCCCCTCCACCTCGTGCTCGGTCTTGCCGTCCTTGCCCTGCACGTAGCCGGGAGCGAGGGCGTCGGAGTACATCCTCCTGGGCTTGCGCGTGATCTTCTCCGTGCCCACCGACACGCCCAGCTCGATGGTCACCGTCGGCGACTGGGAACCCTCCGCCCACGCCTTCGTGTAGGAGACGACCTTCCCCGTCAGCTCCTTGCCAGGGAGGCGGGGATGGGTGATGCGGACGGAATGGCGGCAGGTCACGTCCCGCAGGTCCCTCCACCTGCCCGTCACCTTGCACATGACGTAGCGCATCCTGGCCCGCAGGAACGCCCGCGCCCGCAGGATCGCGTGGTCAATGGCCTTGGCCCCCCGGGCGGTGTCGAAGAAATGGTCGCCGCGCTTGCTCAGGGGCAGGTGCTCGGACGTGACGGACTTCCACTGCTCGACGATGCCGATGCTGTTGTTCCCCCAGATGATGACCTCGCGCCCGTCCGTCGGGGTGACCGAGAAGAAGGTGTCGCTGGTGTGCTGGAGGATGCACTCCCAGAACCGCCCGTTGTGCTGCACCCTGTCACCGCGCTTGTAGGCTTTCTTCGGTGTCCAGAGCGGGGTGACCCGATCCTCGGTCAGCCCCTCGAGCGTCAGGTCCGGGAGCGTCTCGCTGCGGCTCTCCTCGCCGAGCACGGGCTGGAGGTCCGCCCCGAGGGTGATGGTCACCTCCTCGCGGCGGGGCTGGCGGTAGTCGTAGGAGGCGCGAAAGGCCTTGATCTCCCAAGTCGAGGTCCACAGGGTGCCGAGCCTGTCGCAGTAGCCGTCCCGGAGGATGCCGCCCGTCCCGGTCGCTTCGTCTTGCCACTCGATCATCCAGTACCACTTCTCGCCCGTGTGGAAGGTGGCCAGGGTCTTGCCGTAGTCGCCGACGCGCTCGATCAGGGATTCGCTGCACGTCCAGCCGGACGAGTCGCCGATGCCGGACCCGGCGGTCGGGAGGAGCGATTCCATGGCGTCGGGCGTCACGGTCCTGATCTCGCCCAAGGGGGTCACGCGGTCCTTCAGGTTCACGTCGCCCGTGGCCTGCTGCTCCCACTCGCCGGCGACCTTCAGGGACACGGACGTGAGCGGCGGCTCCTCGCCGGGTCCGATCTCGAAAGATTCGTGGTCGTACTTGTTGCCGAGGTCGAGGGTGAGTTCGCCCGTCAGGAAATCCGTGAGGCGAATCCTGTGGGTCCTGGGGTCGATGTCGTAGAGCGCCGAACGGGCCGCGAGCACGTCCGCCGGATCGTCCGATTCCCCGTAGAGCGGGTCCCACCACGGGGCGACCTTGAGGGTCTCGGCATAGGCCGCCATCTTCTCCGCCGCCCTGTCCGGCTGCGCCGTGAATTCCAGCGCGTAGGTGATGCCCGCGAGGTCCGTGGGGATGCCCGAGACGCGCCCCCGGAAGAGCAGCTCCGCATCGGCCGGGTCGCCCGTGCGGCTCTCGGACAGCAGGCACCATTTCGGGGTGCCCGTGCGCAGGAGGCCGACGCCCTCGTTGCGGGTGACGATGGTCATGGTGGCGTACTCGCCCTCGGTCTGGCTGATCTCGAGCGAGAGGATCGGCAGGTCGTAGCGGGCGTGCTCGGACGGCTTGAACGGCACGTCCGGATCGTCGGTCCACGCGAAATAGATGGTCATCGGTCAGGCCTCCATCCATTTCAGGGAGTAGCCGACGGCATCCTCCCACTCGTCCGGCACGTCGGTGGAGACGGAGGCGAGGTAGGCGCTGATCCGGCAGCGGTAGAAGACCCAGACCGCGTAGGGATACACGCCCGTGAACTGCTGCCCCGAGACGGACCATCCCGTCACGGGGGCGGCGTCGTCCGCGCGGACGACGCGGATGGACCCGGGCACGGGCGTGCGGACGAAGGTGCGCTGTCCCGGGGCGGCGATGGGTGCCCCGGCGGGGACGTACATCGAGCGCTCCGTGATCATGTCCACGGTGATCGGGCCGTAGTTGCGCAGCCACTCGAGGTCCATGGCGGCCCACTGCCCGTCGAAGACGTGCTCCACCTCCCACTTGTCGGCGCCCGGCTCCCGCCAGTCGTCGAGGTTGCGGTTGATGTCGTAGCGCAGGTCCGGCCCGAAATGCTCGGACCACCGCTCCGCCATGCGCTTCCCGGCGCGGGGCGGGAGGGCGATCCCGTTGTACCGGACCTTCGACATGTCGGTCATGCGTGCCATGGGAATCCTCCGTCAGTACCAGATTGGCTTGGAGGCGGGCTTGCTCCGCGCGGCCTTCCGCAGGCGTCCCACGAGGTCGTCGGCGGAGGAGCGTGCGGCGATCACGTCGCCGTTGCCGAGGTGCAGGTGGACGGGGCGGCCGGAAGCGGAACCCGCCAGGGCGCCCGCGCCGACAAGCCCGCCCTCGGCGAAGCGCGGCAGCTTGGCCATGACGGAGCGCCCGCCCTGGTTCAGGCGGTTGAGGAAGCCCACGCCCAGCTCCCTGACCCTCGAGGCCTTGATCACGAACTCCCCGTTGCTGAGCGCGGCGAGGATGGAGTCGGAGGTGCCCGTGCCCGGCCCCCGGACGTGGCCGCCCGAGGCGTAGGCCGGGACCGCCTGCACCTCGGTCGACGGGACGGCCCCTGCCTGCTTGCGGCGGTAGGCGTCCGAGTTGAGGTAGGCCGCGTCGGCGTCCTGGATCTGCTTGAGCGTGTCGGCGTATTCCTGCGCGGCCCCCGACATCTCGAACCACATGTCGTTGACCTTCCGCTGGACGCCGATGAACTCCATGAACTTCGCGATCAGGACGCCGAGGCCCGCGCCGAGCACCACGAGGATGCCCGTGGCGGCGGCCCCCGCCAGGCCGGCGCCGCCCGCCATGGTCGCCACCCATGTCGCGAAGGTGGCGAGGTGCCCGACCGCGGCCGCGATCAGGGGGCCGAGGACGGTGAACGCCCCCGCCATTCCGCCGCCCGCGCCGAGCAGTCCGAGGAGGAGCTGGATCGGGGCGGCGACGAGGGCGAGCATGCCCGTCCACTTCAGCAGGGAGACCGTCAGCAGGGTCGTGCCGAGGTCGAGGCCGAACAGCCCGAGGAAGGACCTGAGGTTGTCGTAGAACCACCGGAAATTCTCCCAGGCGGCCATGACCTGGTCCTTCAGGGACAGGAACCCGTCCCGCAGGGTGTTGACCCACGAGAAGTCGGGGGAGGCGTTCCCGCCCGCCACGACCTGCTGGATCGCCGCCCACAGCTCCGTGAGGTAGGTGCCCGCCTGCCCGAGCGCCGTGGCGAGGGACTGCCATGTGGGCAGCCCCACGGCCCCGAGGAGGGCGTTCCAGTGCGCCGCGCCCGCCCTGACCCGCTCCAAGAAGTTCACGGCGGCGGCACGCATCAGCAGGAACGAGGTATCGACCGTGTCCGCCATGATCCTGACCGCGAGGGACATACCCTCGAAGGACTTGACGCTCTCGGGCAGCAGGTTCGTGACGAGGTCCAGCGCCTTGCCGAAGGCCTTGGGGAGGAGGTTGAGGAGCGGGAAGGACTCGGCGCGTCCGCCGGCAAGCAGGGCGAGCACGTCGGCCAGCGCCCCGGAGATGCCCACCAGCGCGGTCCCGACGACGGGGAGGACCCCCGTGCCGAACCCGGCCCATGCGGCGGCGGCAACGTCCGCGTTGGCGGCGGCCCTCCCGAGGTTCCCCTGGAAGTCCTTGAACCACTTACGCTGCGCCCCGCCGCCCGTCACGAACAGGGACCGGATGGAGTGCAGCATCCGCACGAGGCGGTTGTAGCCGTTGACGACCAGGTCGGCGATGTCCGCCCGGTGCTCGGAGATCCATTTCGCCGCGGTGCGGGCGTCCTGCGCCAGCGCGGGGGCGAACCGCTCGGCGATCTCGAGGGCCACGGCGCGGAACGCCGCCCTGAGCGCGGTGAGGGCCTTGCCGAACTCGGCGAAGAGCTGGCGCTGGCGCGGGGTGATGACCACGCCCAGGCGCTCGGCCTCGTCGCCGAGTTCCTTCATCCCGGCGGACCCGCTCGCGAGCATGTCGGACAGCTTCTCGGCGTCGCCGCCCAGCAGCTCGTTGAGGTACGAGGCGCGGAGGGTAGGGTTCAATTTGTTCGTCGCGTCCGCCAGCTCGCCCAGCAGCTCGACCGAGTCCCGCAGGTTGCCGTTCGCGTCGGTGACCTTGATCCCGAGCGCGTCGAAGAACTGCTTTGCGTCCTCGCCCCGGGCGGCCTCCGCGATCTTGTCCGAGAAGGCGGACAGGGCGCCCATGGCCTCGTCGGCGGCGGCCCCGTAGGACTCGGCCGCGAACTGGAGCCGGCCGAAAGCCTGCACGTTCGTGCCGCCCGCCGCCGCCATGCGGACCTGGAGGTTGGCCCAGGTAGCCGATTCCGCCACGAGTGCCCCGAGGGCGGCGGTGCTCGCGGCGATGCCTGCGGTCATCTTGGCGAGGATGGCACCCACGGCCCCGGCGCCCGTCTTGATCCTGCCGACATAGGACGAGATGAGCGCACCCATGCCCGCGCCCGTCACGCCCTCCCCGGGAGTGCCCGCCGCGCCGCCCCCTGCGGCGGCGTCAGCAGCCTTCTTGGCGGCATCGGCCTCCTTCTTGGACGCGGCGGCGGCCTTGTTCGCGGCCCGCACCTTCTCGTTCGCGGCCGCCGTGGCGGCGTCCCCGCCCTTTTCCTGCTCCTGGCGCAGCTTCTCCTCGGTCTTGCGCAGCTTTTCCGTGGTCGTGTCCACCTTCTGGAGCGCGGTGACCGCCTGGGCCGTGGACTTGGCCATGGTGCCCATGACCTGGGCGACCTCCTGGAGGGTCTTGCGGACCTCCTTCATGCCGCGCTCGATGGCGTCGGAGACGACCTTGAACTTGGCGAGGTCGGACGTGCCGTCGGCCGCCGCGCCCTCGATCTTGCGGAAGGCCTCCTCGCCGGAGCGGGCCATGGCCTCGAGCTGCGCCTTGACCTTCTCCGCGCCGTCGACGGACAGCCGTGCCTTGAGTTCCTGGGTCATGCCCGCCCCCGTGGTTCCTGATCAACCGAAGTCTGGCCTGGAATCGGGAACGAAGGTCTCGAAGGCCGCCGCCTTCTTCGCCTTGCCCTGTCCCTTGGACAGCTCGTAGGCGAGCTGGGACTCGTAGTGGCGTCCCATGTTGCGCCACAGCCCCTGCACGATCTTCCCGAAGGACAGGCGACGTTGCAGCCGCACACCCGGGAGCAGGAGCATCATGGGAACCATCGGGCGTCGGTCCCGCTTCGTGGCGACGCCCTTCTCCCCGCGCACGCGGGCCGTCTTGAGGCCCACGAGGTAGCCCTTGGCGGGGTTGTTCTCGTCGATGGGCAGGGTCAGCACGTCCTCGCCGAAGTCCCTGTAGAAGTCGCCGGCGCGGGTGCGCTTGCGGAGGTTGCCCATGATCTGGAGCCGGGTGTACGACCCGCCGTTGAGCCGCTCCATGGCGGGGAGGGGAATGGCGAGATAGGAGCCGGGCAGGCGCACTGACCCGCCCGTCTCGAAGATCCCCGCCCAGTCGGGGGCCACCGACACCTCGGCCGTCGGCTCGTAGGCGATGCCCCTCCGCGGGTAGAGGAGGGAGCGGGCGGACTTGACCAGGTCCTGCCCCTTGGCCCGGCTCCGGCCCCGCTTGAAGTTGGCCCGGATCTGCCGGCGCAGCGCGGCCTGCATCTGCCTGCCGGTGCGGTCCATGGCCTTCGTGGCGGCGCGGGCGAGGGGACGCCGGAGGCCGCGGGACACGTCCTCGACGACGATCTCAGACGCGTCGAACGTGATGCCCAGGTTACCCTTGCCCGCCATTCATCAGCTCCCTCAGCCCGTCCAGCTCCCCGAGCACCTCGTCCACGGCCTCCATGCCCTTCGGCCCGGCCGTCCCCGCCAGCTCCGCGTGCGCCTGCCTGAAGTCCTCGTCCTTGGCCCAGTACGCCGTGCGGACGGTGCCCATCTGGTAGGCCAGCTCCCTGAAGTGCCGGCGGGACGCGATGCCGAGCGCCGCGTCGATCTGCCGGGGGGTCATCCTGCGGACCTCGCGGAAGGCGTAGCCCCGGCCCACGAGGGCGTCGGCCGCCTCCGCGATCCACTCGAGGAGGCTTACCTCCTCGCCTTCCGGGCGACGGTCGCCACCTTCGCCTGGGCCCCGTGCACCGCCGCCTGGGTGGCCTCCGTCAGTTCGATCCCGGCGGCCGTCAGAAAATCCGGGATGCCGCCCGGGAAGGTCCGGTCCCACGTCCGCTTCATGCCCGCCGCCTGGAGGCCCGCAGGCACGATCTCGGCGGCGCGGTAGGCCTCGAGGAACGCGGCGTCGGAGCGGTCGAAGGCCTTGTCGAGGGTGAGCTGGATGCAGCGCCGCACGTTCGGGGAGGCGTCCTTGGGAATGCCCATGCCCTGCATCACGGAGGCCACCGACATGATGAACTCCTGCGGGTTCTCGAACTGCGAGAGGATGTCCACGACCTCGTCCGCCTCGAGGCCGCGCACGCGGATGCCCGCCACGCCGCCGTACTCGAACTCCTCGTAGGTCTTGAACAGGTCCGCCGCCGTCCGCTGCCGTTCGCTCGTCATGTGAATCCTTCCTGTGTCCTTCAAAAAGAAATGCCGCAGCCCCCGGAGGGACTGCGGCTACAGGATGGCACGGTGCCGGGCGTGGTCCGCCCGGCCGCCGGATCCTCAGAGATCCTCTTCGAGCGCGAAGCCGCCGATGGCGTCGTCCCACGCCACGGTCACGTCCGAGAACTCGAAGCTGGTCCACTCGTCACCGATCAGGCTCCGCTCGCTCGCGGGCGGGATGGTCACGTTCGGGTAGCGGATCTTGACCTTCGGACCCATCTTCGAGGTGCCGACGAAGATCAGCGTGCCCGTGCGCTGCACGAGGTTGCCGATCACGAGGCGGGACTTGCCGTCCGCCGCCGTCACGCCGTCGTTCTTATAGGTCACCACCACGTCGTCGCCGGTCGCGCCCGCGGGAACCTCGAGCACCTGCACGATGCGGGCGTCCTTGCGGTAGCCGTACTCGTCGGCAGCCAGGGCCACGCCGCCCAGGGTGACGGACTCGACCGTGACCGGGCCGGAGCCGGGGATCACGAAGTTCGCGCCGGCCTTGCCGCCGTCGAAGGTGTGGGTGAGGCTCGCGCCGGAGGTGGCGGCGGCCGTCAGGGCCGAGGCCGTGCCGCCGTTGGCGAGCGAGCGGTTCAGGGCGTTCTGCTGGAAGAGCGTGAACGCGAGGGTGCAGGTCGGGTTGCCGTAGTCCACGGCCGCGTCGACGGAGTCGCCGAAGCGCGAGTCCTTCAGGGTGTCCTTCTCGGTCGCCACGGAGTGCGACAGCGGGTTCACCACGCCGAGCTCGTGGACGGGCTTGGACGGGTCGTAGGTGCCTTCCTGCCAGTACAGCAGGCCCTTGGACTTGCCGATGTCGCCGGTGATTACGCGGGTCGTCATGTACGTTCCTCCAGGTTACGGGTTTGCCGGATTGATGACCGCGCCGATCCGCACGATCATCGAGGCCGCCGCGGCGGCTTGCCCTCCCGCCTCGGGCGGGTGGAACTGGGCCTCCACGAGGACCATCCCGCCGTCCCCGTCGAGGAGCGTGCGGAGGTCCGCCGACGTCCAGAGCGCCTGAAGCGTCCTGCCCGCCAGTGAGTTGATCTTGCGGCCGATGCCGGCACGATTTCCCTCGGCGTAGAGGTACAGCTCCACGTCGAGGGTCACGGGCCACGCGCTCAGGCGCCCGAAGGACTCGAAGGCGACCGGGTGATCAGGCCCCGTCACGTCCCCACCGAAGACGCAGACGGCCTCCCCAGTCCCCTCGGGGATGGGGTCGACGGGGTCACGGGCCACGTAGCCGACGCCCTCGATGGATTCGCACGCCTTGACCACGGCCTCGAGGATTTCCTCACGCGCCAGCATCCGGGTCGATCCTCTCCAGTTGCACGAGCCACTCTCCGCTCGCCTGCCCCCTCGAGCCTACGTCCGAGCGGTGCGTGATCACCGTGTGCCGGCTCCCGTCCGACAGCTCCACGACCGTTCCCCGCGGAGGGGCGGACGGGAACGCGGCCTTGCGGACGCGGATCGCGTTCGTGACGATCTCCATGCCCTTCGGCCCCTGCCTGTAGGTCTCGGAGGCCCGGTCGTCCTGCACGGGCGTCCGCACCACCGTGCCACCCGGGAGGGTGAACACGGCGGGCTTGGCCATCACGGCATAGGCGGGACCGAGGAGGAGGTCGTCGAAGAGGTCGAACAAGGGCCAGCTCCCTTATGCCGCCAGTGGGAAATCGAGCACGTCGATGCCCACGGGCCATGCGGTGGCCGTGTTGTGGATGAGGACCGCGACCCGGCCCGGCCCGACCTTGATCGCGTCCATGACCGCAGGCGACGCACCCGACGACATCCAGCCCGCGGGGATCTGGAAGATCACCGTCGAGGGCGCGTCCCACTGCCCCGTCACGGCGTTGAAGCTGAACCGGTACGCGTTCAGGTTGTTGCCGACGAGGACGAGCTGGATGAAGGTGGTCGCCGTCTCCGGGAAGCCGGCGACGACCGCGGTGCCGTTCTGCCCGGCGCTCGACACGGGGCCGAGGAGCGTGCACTTGCCCGCCGTGTCGATGCCGACCGCCGCCGTGCGGTAGCTGCTGCCGTCGTGCCATGCCACGAGCGCGAGCGTGGGGCTGAGCGCCCAGCAGGAAACGTAGTTGGTCGGCGCCGAGCCGGGAATGCCGACGCTCGACAGGACCTGCGCCCCGTCGTCGTTGGCCGTGACCACGGACACGCGCGGGGTCTCGAGACCCGTAACCGGATTGATGCCCGAGGCAAACACGATGAAACGCTCGCCGCCGAGCCAGTCGTGGCTGCACGCCGAGTTGCTGCCGACCACGGCCGAGCGGATCGCCGGGACGTCGGCCATGGGGGTCGCGCCCTGGCCGCGCTGGATCACCGCCGCCGAGACGCCCCCGCCCGGGATCGGGGCATTGCCCGAGAAGGTGCCGACCCGTGCGAAGCACAGGGCCGAGGTGCTGCCGACCAGGAAGCCCCGCGTGTTGGCGCTCGGCATGTAGACGGGATTGGTCGGCGCGGAGAAGAAGTTCGCGGACGGCGTGGGCGTGAGGGCGGTGCCGAGCGTCACGGACGCGCCGTCATAGGTCACGTCCACGATGCGGGTCGTCGCCGCCGCCGCGTTGTTGCCGCTCCGCATGAGGATGCGGGCGAATGTCGGGGACACGGGCACGATGGCGTACGGCGCGGCGCTCGTGTTCTCGGTGCGGGTCGCGGACGCGCTCGTGACCACGCCGTTCGCGAAATCGACCACGATCACCGTCTGCGTGGTGCCGTTGACGTAGGTCACGAGGAACCGGGACGCGGACATCGGGCACATGCGGACGCTCTGCGCCGCCGCGAGGGAGCCGGCCGATGCGCCCTGCCAGCGGGCGAAGGACGTGGGCGCGGCGACCGGGCCGGCGCTGGGCATGAAATCCGCGAGGCCGGCGGTTCCGGGCGTCGTGTATGCGCCGTAGGAGAGCCCCCAGCGCTCGAGGGTGGCAAGACGCTGCGCGAGTTCCGAGAAATTCTGGTTGGCCCTGATGAATCCGTCGCGGATCGAGTCGCCGTTGCCTGCGCCTGCCGCCGTGCCGGGATTGATGAGTTCGATTGCCATGGTCTGGTCCCTTCCTAGCCTGCGATGTTCTGGTCTGACGATGCGTCGGCGATCCCGCTGACGGCCGCCGGGGGCGGTGCCCATGTCACGTCGAGGGCGCCCGGGTTCCCGGTGAGGGTGAGCACCCATCCCGTCGCGGCCTCGGGAGGCACGGCGGGGAGGCTCGCCTCGAGGGCGTCGACGCGTCCGGCGAGGGCGTCGATCCTGCCGTCCAGGGCGACGTCGGCCTGTTGCAGCGTCCCGATCTGCGTGCCGTGCGCGTCGATCCTGCCGTCCAGGGCGACGTCGGCTGCCTCGAGGGCGTCGATCCTGCCGTCCAGGGACAGGGCCGCGGCCTCGACCGCCCCGACGCGGGATTCGAGCGCGTCGTCGGCAGCCTCGAGGGCCGCGGCGCGGCTGCCCAGGGACGTGATGGACGGGCCGTAGTCGGTCGGCGCGGGGGCGTCCTCCAGCGCCTGGATGCGGTTCGCAAGCCCGGTGTCCGCCGCCTGCAAGGCGTCGATGTCGCCTTCCGCCGTCGTGATCCTGCCCTCGAGGGCCGAGGTGTCGCCGCCTGCGGGGGCCGCTTCCAGCGCGTCGATCCTGGAGTCGAGGGACGTCGCCGCCGTCTCGAGATCGGAGATGCGCTGCACCAGCGCGGGGTCGGAACCGCCGCCGCCGGCCAGGTCCCAGAGCTGCATGACGTCGGACTCCAGGCCGGCCAGCGTGTCCTCGACGGAGTTGTCGGAGTCGCCGCGCCGGATGTCGTTGGTGTCCGCAAGGAACGTGCGGGTCTCGGATCCCGGGACGTGGCCGAACTGGCTGAAGCCCAGGGCGCTCAACAGTTGCCAGTCGCCGTCGTGGAACCAGTAGACATACGACTCGAACCGTAGGTGTCCGCCCGTCACCGAGACGGTCGCATAGATCTCCGCCTCCTGGAGCGCGGCGTTGAATCGCTCGAGGTATGCCCCGAGCGTCTCGCCCGCCTGGACGGGCACCTTGGTCTGGGCCGTGGAGCCGTTCTGGTAGGTGAGTCCATGCCCTGCCGCCACGCCGCCGAGCGAGGTCAGCACCGTCGATTCCGTGAGTCCCCTGTCGGCCCCCTCGAAGACGGCGGGAATGACTACCACCGCCTCGGAGCCGTAGGCCTGGAGCGCGTCGAGGCGGGAATCGAGGGCCACGTCGGCGGCTTGCAGCGCGTCGATCTCGCCCTCAGCCGTCGCGATCCGTCCTTCGAGAGCGGAGGTGTCCCCGCCGGCCGGAGCAGCTTCGAGAGCGTCGAGACGGGAATCCAGCGACGAGGCCGCCGCTTGCAAGGCGTCGATCTCGCCTTCCGCCGTCGCGATCCGTCCCTCCAGCGCGGAGGTGTCGCCGCCCGGAGGCGCAGCCTCGATGGCGTCGAGGCGGGAATCGAGGGACGAGGCCGCCGTCTCGAGCGCGTCCACGCGCCCGTCGAGGGCGGTGTCGGCGGAGCGCAGGGAATCGACGTCGTTCTCGACGGCGGTGACGCGTCCCTCGAGCGCGGGATCGGGGCCGCCTCCGGAGCCGGAGGACGGGGGAACATACGGGCGACCGCTGATCATCTTAGCCTGCCTTCCTCACGTTCGTCAGGTACACGTCCACGGTGCCCGAAACCGAGGCATGGCGGCGGAAGGAGAATCGGTGCCCGGGGATGTGCGCGTAGGGTTCCCCGCCGGGGAGGTGCAGGCGGCTGCCGTCCGTCGCCACGGGGGTCTCGGCCTGGACGATGTGGAGGAGCTGGAGGGACTGGACGAGGACGAAGGGGCCGTCGAACGCGGGGGACGTGACCACGGGCTGGGCATCGCTCAGCGTGAGCCTGATCGTGGTGGAGTCGTCCCAGAACACGGCGTCGATGCCGTTGCCGTCCTGGTCCTCTGGCGTGAGCACGAAATGGCGCATGGCGGCAATGTCCGTCTGAAAATGTTTGCGTGAAGGGCACACTGGCGTGCTGTCACACCAGCGTGCCTGTCAGGATGCGCCGGAGGGCTTACGCCTCGGCGATGACGGCGACGCCGTCCAGGCGGACCGGGGCGAAGCCGCCCACGACCGGACCCATGAAGGTGCCGACGCGGTAGGAGCCGGCGGCCTTGGTCTTGGAGACGGTGCGGTCGGCGTCCGCGTAGGCCACGTCGCCGAGGACGGCGGTGCCTTCGGCCGCGAGGTCGAAGATGCCCTGCGTCACGATCACGTCGTTGCCGCCGGCGGCGACGCCGACGAGGGAGCCGACGATCACGAGCTCGCCTGCTGCGTAGGGTCCGGCGCCGGTGTTGACGTTGACGCCCGAGGTCTTGAAGTTCTGCATGTCAAATCTCCCGGAGGATTCACGAAGGATTCAGTGGGAGAGGGGGACGGATCCCCCTCCGGTTACTGCCCGATTACTGCGAGGCGTGGCCCGGGTTCTTGACGATGCCGCGGAAGTCGATGGGCGCAGCGCCCGCGACCTGAGTGATTTTCATCTCCCAGCCGTCGACCTCGAAGCCGGTGCGCTCGGCGAAGCTGATGCCCTGGTTGCCGCCGAGGTAGGCCAGCTCGATGATGTCCGCCTGGGCGGTGGAGGCAGCCGCGAACCACGGGGAGTTCTCGGCCTTGAGGCGTCCCTCGATCACGAGGTCGAAGGCGTTCTGGTAGACGTTCACGTCCGCCGACTTGCCAGCGTTCACCGAGGACAGCAGCTTCTGGGCCTGGAGCTTGCGGGCGAAGGGCACGCAGACCGTGGCCAGCATCAGGTTCAGGGCGGTGCCCTCAGCGGTCGTCTGGTCGCCCAGGGCCTGCTCGGCGGCCGCGATGCCTGCCTCGCCGATGCCGGCGCCTGCGAGCAGGTTGCCGTGCTCGGCCGAGAAGAGGCGGAAGCCGTCGCTCATCACCGGGTTGGAGATCAGGATGCCCCACACCAGGTCGCTGATGTTGTCGGCGGCGGCGCGGCCGAACATCTCCGGCAGCCTTGCCAAAGCGTTCAGGTCGTCGTTGACGATGGCTTCCCAAGACACGCCGACGATGCGGCCGAACTTCTTCACGCGGTAGGTCTCGGCGGAATCGCCGAGCTTCGCGCGCTCGTACTCGCCGTGCTCGGAAACCTCGAGCAGCTTCGGGGCGCCCGTGATGGCGACGCGGTCCATCGGACGGAAGTCCGTGGCGGTCGTCTCGCGGATGATCGGGGTGTAGGTAGCGGGGACCGCGCCGTAGGCGTCGCGCAGGGTGCGGCGGGCGACCTGCCCGAAGACGTGCGGGAGGTCGCCGGTGCCGATCAGGGCACGCTGGGCGATCTCGATCGGCTGGAGGCCGCGGGTCCGCTCGCCGTTCTCCTCGAGGACCGCGCGGGCGATCTCGAGCATGGACATGCCGCGCCAGTCGGCGCCGGGGCCTTCCAGCTTGTACTTGCCCGGGGCGTGGCGGTGGAGGAGGGCCTCGGTGATGCCGGCGCGGCGGGTCTCCGCCTCGTCGTGCTTCACTTCGATCTTGGTGTTCGAGTTCTGGCTGCGCACTTGTGATGCCTCCGATTTCTGGGCGAGGGCCTTGAGCACCTCATTGCGGACCGCGTTGAGCGAAGTGCCCTTGCGGACGTACTCGTCGGCCACGGAGGCCTCGAGACCTGCTGCGGACACCGCCTCGCGGATGCCCTCGGCGCGGACGCGCTCGAACTCGACGGCCTGCCTGACGGCGGCCTGATGATCCTTCTTCTCGGCGCGGACGCGCTTCGTCATGTGAACCCCCTGTTTCGTGGTTTCGGGAATGGTGACCCGGCCCGGGGCATGATCGCCGCCGGTCGGCTTCGGTGCGCTCCGGGTGCCGGCCCCGGCGTCGGCCGGGACGGGGACGAAGCTCAGCTCCGAGGGGGTCCAGCGGGTGACGCGCAGGACCGGGAGCTGTTCGGGCATGTCGATGATCTCGTACTCGTCGATGGAGTAGCCGACGCTCACGTGGCGGACGATGCCCGCCTTGATGTCGTTCCAGAGCGGCGTGACCTCGTCGCGCATGGAGAGGCGCAGCACGGCCTTGCCGACGGCGATGCCGCCCTCGGTGTCGATCCAGGCCCGCTCCACGACGCCGAGAACGTCCTTGAGGTCGTACTGGCTGTGCGTGTTGAGGACGCTTGCGCCGCCGTTCAGGCGGGTCAGGTCGACGGCTTCCTCGGAGACCAGCAGCTCCTCGACGTAGTCCCAGCGCCGGACGGCCGCGCCGGTGGTCCACGTGACCTCCACGGTGCGGGTCTCGTCCTGCGCGGTGGCGGGGGCGAAGGCGCCCTCGACGGCGGCGCGGGTCGCGATCTGCACGTGGCCGCCCCGGAAGGGGACGGACCTCGTGTCTGCGGGGGCGGGCCTATGCTTCATCCGTCGAATCCTCCGTCGGCTGGTCGCTCGAGTCCTCGGACGGCTCCCCCGAGTCCTCGGGTCCGTCCGCAGTCTCGGATTCTGCGTCATCCGCCGGCGTGATCGGGGCGGTGGCCTGCCCGGCCCCGGTGACCTTGCGGGGGTCGATGTCGAGCATGAGGCCCGCGCCGTCGAAGAGGGCGTTGGCCGCCTCGATCTCCGCGACCACGTCCTCGAGGTACCTGCCGCGCTTGCCCACGGCCTCCTGCGGCGACATGAAGCCCGCCCGCACCTCGGCCTTGTCGGCGTTCACGTCGGCGAGGCGGTCGAGGGAGGCGATGGCGGGCGGCATCCACTGCATGCCGTAGTCGCCCTTGGGCCAGCGCCCCATGAGGACGCCGTGCTCGACGAAGGCCGCGAAGATCTCGTCCATGAGGGGCACGAGGACGAGCCACAGGATCTGCTCGCGCAGGTCCTCGAAGTCGATCCGGCCCGCCTTGAGGCTGCTGTAGTTCGCGCCGGAGAGGTCGCCGGACACCTGGTAGTAGGCCATGCCGCCGCCCGCCGCCGCCGCGTGCAGGTCCTGCTTGGCGAAGGCCTCGAGGCCCCCGGTGCCGGAAGGATTCACGACCTGGACGCCCGCGCCCGAGTTCGCCCGCACCCGGGTGATGCTGCCGGGCGAGAGCTTCGGCGTGCCGAGCTGCCCCTGCTCCGCGAGTTCGGTGTCCCCGTCCGTCTCCTCGACGACGACGACCCCGAGGCAGGCTTCGATCCTGGCCCGCATCCTCACGGCCTCGTTGAGGTCGCCCCGGTCCTCGAGCGGCTCGATGGCGGTGGCGAGCGGGGAGACACCCACGGTCTGCCCGGCGCGGGCCATGAAGTGCAGCCATACGTGCCGCAGCTCCTTGCGCCCGACGAACTCGGACTGGAGGCGGCCCGTCAGGGTGCCCAGCCTGCCGCCGTCGTTGGGGTGCTGCGGGAAGATCCAGTAGCCGGCGATCTGCCCCTTGGGGCTGAAGTGGACGCCGTTGACCGCGTAGCCCTTGTGCCCGTCGATCTCGCCGTTCCGCCCCGTGTCGAGGTGGTCGATCTCGAGGGCCTGCAATTTCAGGGGCACGGTCTCGCGGTCCCACTCGTCCACCTCGGGGTCGAGGGTGATGAGCTTCAGCAGGCTGCCGCCCGCCGACATCACGCCGCGGGTGAGGACGGCCTGGATCGCCGGGCCCGTGAGCAGCCCGCCGAGGTCGCAGGCGGTGCGGAACCACCAGCGGTCCCAGGTGGCCTGCACGGTCTGGGCGTGCTTCGCGAGGGCGGGGTCCTTGGGGGACACCCGGCCCTCGATGCCGGAGCGGATCAGGCCCGCGACCCAGCCGTTCAGCATCTTGGTGATGTACGGGTCGACGCCCTCGAAGTCGCGCACGCTGTCGCGGACCTTCTTCGCCTTGCGGGCCACGTCGCCGTTGGGGCCTTGGGAGATCGGGGTGAAGCCGTCGGACTTGCGGGCGGCCGAGGAGTAGGACCGCACGGCGTCGGTGGCCACGCGGGCGCGGGCACGCTTCAGGCCCGCCTCGGGGCTGAACCAGGACACGGCCCTGTCGAGGATGTTCATCTTCATCAGTGCCGCCCTTCCCTGTAGGAGGCCAGCGACACGGGCTGCACCATGGTGCGCTTCCGGCCCGAGACCTGCTCCCACCCGGTCGGGGTGATCACGACGCCGTGCATGCGGAGGATCGCCCGCATCTCGTCGAGGGTGCGGTACTGGATCGTTTTTCCATTGTACGAGATTGAGGTGGCACCGCTGTTGATTGCCGCCACGAGCAAGTCGATCTGCGCCCTTGTAGACACGTCCATGGTACCCCCGTCACCAGCCGCGGCGGCGTCTGCCACCCCCGTTCAGCCAATCATCAGCCGGGCCGGGGCTTGATGCCGCCGTCCGCCTCGGGGCTGCCTGTGCTGTCACGCCTGTCATGCCGTTCACGTCACTCGTGACTGTCACGTTGTCCTGCGCCTTGGGCCTGCGTGCGGGCGCCTCCCGGTGGATGCCGACGGCGGCCTCTGCCTCCCGCCACTTGGCGTCGGTCCACCGCTCCACGCCCGCCGCGTCCAGGGAGGCACGGGCGTACTTCCAGCAGTCGAGGGCCTCGTGGGCATAGGTGTCCCGCCAGCGCCCGTTCGCCTGGTCCCATTCCTCGCCGACGAGCTGGCGGCAGACCTCCTCCGAAGCGACGTTCTTGCCGAGGTGGATGTACCCGGCCGGGTAGGTGCCCCCCGCTTTCAAGGCCTCGTCGGTCGGCTTCGGCAGCGCGAGCAGCCCGAAGAGCTCCTGCTTGAGGACATGGTCGCCGACGACCCACACCTTCAGCGCCCTGCGCTTCCGGCCCTTGGTATCCGTCAGGTCCATGGCGCGGGGGTTGCTCATGACCGGGGCGGCAGCCGACGAGGCACCTTTCACCGGGAGCATGAAGGACGGGGAGAACCCCCTGACGAAGGCAGCCACCTCGGTCGTCGCAAAGCCCGTGTCGATGGCGACGCGGAGCGGCTTGAGGTGCGTCCCGTTCTCGTGCTCCCACGTCCGGTTCACGTATTCCCGGAGCGGGGGCCACGGACTGTCCGCCGTGGTCTTGTCGAAGGGGCTGCCCTGGAAGATCTGGTAGTCGATCAGCCAGCACTCGCGCCCGCGCCCCCACGCCCAGGTGTAGGCCTCGATCCGGTCCTTCTGCACGTCGATGCCCATGGTCACGAGGCAGGCGGGGGACGGCACGATGCCGGGGCGGTAGTCGTCGCGGCGGTCGTAGAGGAGCTGCCACTCGGGGGCGAGGCCCTTCACCCGGAAGGTCTCGCCGAGGACCGTGTTGGTGAAGACCTGGAGTTCCCCGGGGCGGTCCTTCACCTCCTCGTAGCGGGAGGCGAGCTTGCCCCAGCTCGCGCCGTCGAGGGTGAGGTAGAGCTGGGACACGTCGAAGCTCCGGTGCCCCTTCTTGAGGGCGTCCGGATTCGCGGCGACGTACCTGCCCTTCGCCACCATGGAGGCCTTGTGCCGCTCCTCGATGACGCAGCCGCTGACGCAGAGGTAGTAGGCCGAGCCGATGGGATCGGCGGCGTCCCATTTCACGCCGGGGCCGTTGCCCTCTGGGTTCCATTCGAGACGCTGGAACTCGCCGCAGTGGGGACACGGGACGTGCCACGATTCCTGCGTGCCCTCGAGGTACCGGGATTCGATCCTCGAGTGGCCCGCGATCAGGGGCGTGGAGGCGAGCACCGCCAGGGGACTGACGGACTGGGTCAGGCGCTGGATGCCGAGGGAGATCTGGTCGCCCTCCTTGCCGGCCGAGTGCGGGTAGCCGTCCACCTCGTCGAACACCACCTTGTCGAGGTCGATGCGCCGGAAGGCACGGGGGGAGTTGGCGCCCGCGATCTTCAGGGAGCCGCCCGTGGTCCACGCCTTGCGCTTGATGGTGTCCCCCGACTTTTTCGCGCCCTGGTCCGAGCACAGGGCCATGACGGGCCAGCCGAGCATCGGCTCCACAACGTCCTTGCTGTAGTCCTCGCCGTCTTCAACGGTGGGTTGTACCACCATTACATTGTTGCCTTGGTCGTGCGCGGCCCAGTAGGCAAGCATCGCGGAGACGAGCTGGGTGAAGCCGACGCGGGCCGCCTTGCGCCACGTGACCATGGTCACCTTCGGGTCGACCATCGCCCGGGCGATCTCCTTCTGGTACTCGTAGAGCCGGATCCGCCCCCCGTTGTAGAGGCGGGCGTGCTTCTCGATCCACGCGCAGATGTCGATCTTCGGCGGCGGCCGGAGGCTGTCGAGCCAGCGGCGGACGCTACGGGCCGTCCGGAAGCCCGTCACCTCCAGCAGGGTCTTCGTCGTGGAGGTCGGGATCTGCGGAGGGTGACGCCTTGATTTCCCAGCGCGCGAGCTCTTCGAGGGCTTCATGGATGTGGTCCATCAGTACGGCACGGCGCTCCAGGTTCGACGGCTCCACCTTGGAGGGCAGCCGGAGGAGTGCGGTGCGGAGGAGGGAGAGGACGGCGGTGGCCGCGGCGTCCACCTCGGACGCCACGAGCAGGTTGCCGTCCAGGATCCGGTTCTTGCGGCGCAGGTTGGCCCGCTGCTCCCGTGCGAGGAGGGCGCGCTCGGTGGCGAGGTCGGGGGTGCTGTCGTCGGCGTCCTCGCCGCGGCGCCCGGCCGCCACCTCGCGAAGGTGGTTGATGTAGGCCAAGCGGCAGGCGTCGAGGTCCAGCCGCTTCCGGTCCCCGTCGATTCCGCTGAAGATGCCCTTGTCGAGGTACTCCCGGACCGTCCGGTCGGACAGGTCGAGGTGCTGCCCGACCTCCTTCTGTGTCGCCATGAACCCTCCTGCGTCAGAAGGTTACGGGCGGAGGCGGCTTGATCGGCCGGCGGGCACGGGCCGAGGGAAAATCCGTGGACGGGAGCAGGTGCCGCAGGGGAACGGAAGCGGAACCCCCTTAGGCAATGTCATACCTAGAGAGATTTTGGCGCCTTGCCGCCCGTATTCCTTTAGGGGGTGCGGAGGAACCTAGCCGGGGGG
>Ga0216295_1000023_pt1 | contig 30728 bp, 32 predicted proteins | sample 21hB_Boncat_minu_FD_161281 | JGI IMG/M metagenome (GOLD analysis project Ga0216295, IMG submission 161281) | Terrestrial sediment cell enrichment communities for BONCAT metagenomics from Utah, United States - 21hB_Boncat_minus | ecosystem: Environmental > Terrestrial > Deep subsurface > Rock...
TACCTGCGCGGGGGCAACAGCTACGACGGGTTCACCGTCTTCTACTCGCGCGTCTGCTGGAAGGACGGCAAGAAGGTCGCCGACTCGAACTGCTCGGGCACGAAGCCGACCTTGAAGTGCTGGGCCATGGGTCTCTACAACACCCCGAAGAAGAGCGAGCAACTCAGCAAGTGGGGCGGCAACGTCTGGACCGACGCGGGGAAGTGCCCCGCGGGCCACGGGGTCTCGGATGGGAAGGGCTTCATCATGTACAAGAGTACCTGGGATCCGCCCTCGAACCTGCCCGATCCTTGGACCCACAAGGACGCGCCGTAGTCCTCGAGCGGGAGGGAAGGCCCGCCCGCCAAGGCGAGGAGAGGCCCGGGAGACGATCCTGGGCCTCTCGGCTCATGGGAGCGAGGGCTGCGGGTCAAGGCAAGGCAGGCGCCCACCTGACCGGAGGCGCCGGGTCACGCCGGGAACTCTCGGCCTCGATCCACGGCCGTCCGGCGGTGAACCGCAGGCGATGTCGCTACGGGGTCGGTCCAGAGGTCGGGGCAGGGGCGAACCGGTCCAGGTACTCCGCGACAGCGTCCCTGAGGGAGCGATGGAACCTGTGCCCGATGGAGTAGGCCCCGCTCGGGTTGATGCGGACGTCGACCCGGTGCATCCCCCTCACGAACAGGGCGATCTCGGTCTCCCTGCTGTACAGGTCGTCCTGCCTCAGGGGCGTCCCGCGCGTCATCGACCTGATGTGGGCCTTCACCATGTCGTTGGAACTGGCCCTGCGCTGCACCTCGCGGACCTCCAGGTCGAACTCGAGGCCGTGCTCCGTCACGCCGAGGAACCGGACCGGGGCGCGGCGATGGTCTGTGGGGATCTCGGAGGGCGGCCGTCTGGTCATTGTCGTCCCGCTTCTGGTCGTCGTCGGGGCCACTCTGGCCAGGCCGGAGGAAAACCGCAAGGAGCGGTCCCGTCCTGTTGTCGCTTCCGCGGGCAGATGCAAGGGTTTGGGCAACCGGAATGGGAGTGAGCGACATGGCGCGAGTGCAGGATGCCCCCTTGGAACTGGTCCGAGAGGCCGAGAAGGGGCCTCACAAGGGGTGGTCGACCTTCGACCTGAAGCTCGAGGGAGCCAGGTTCCATCTTCTCCAGGGGATCGTGGCCTCCGAGACCTTCGACGCGGATGCCGCGTGGCGCATCCTCAGCGAGCTGGAGGCCTTCGCCACCGGCTACGGCTACGGCACCGCCGACTCCTACCTGACGGACGCCGTCGGAATGACCGACGACGAGATCGATGCGGACCCGCAGCTCTCCCTCATGCGGGACCACCTCTTCGACAACCCCGAGGAGGACCAGTACTTCAATGAGGTCCGGGAATCCGGAAGGGCGCTGCTTGCCGGAGCAGCCACGGCGGAGGCGCGTGAGTTCCTCACCTCGCGGAAGGACTCGCCCTACGGGCCGAGCCAGGACGGCTCGTACGGCATCGTATTCTCCACCATGATGAAGGCCTTCGAGGCCGGGCGTGACGAGCGCAAGAGCCTCAACGCGTCCAGGATGTCTGCCCCATAGGCGGCGCCGACCGGGCCGGCGCTCGTCACGGCCCGGTCAACAGTTTGTAAACCATGGGGCGCTAGTTTCGTCCGCATGATGAGAAGCTCAGCATCGGCCGTCCTGGCCGCATCCTTCGTGGGGGCCGGAGGCGTCTCCCCGCGAAACCGGGTCCAGACGGACTGGGTATCCATGGCGGAGGTCCGCCTCGGCGACGGACCGGCATCGATCGCGGCGGTCGCCGACGTCGTCACTGACTTCATAGAGGAAAGGACCGGGCTGTCCCTCCGGTTTCCCGAGCCGGACTCCCTCGGGAACCGCGTCGCCAGGGTCACCACCCACGGGATCAGGTCCACAGGCGCCGAGTACTGGACCCTGCGGATCGAACCAAAGGACGGCGGGGAGGCGGACTGGATCGCGGTCTCGTCCTCCGGGCAGGCCACGGTCGTGACCGCCAGCTCGAGGTCGCGGGGTGGGGACGAGAGCCTCCTCGAGAGCCTGTCCGGGGAGTTCGTCCTCCTGCGCGACGGCATCAGGCTGGTGCCCAGGCCCCTGATGGTCTCGGGCATCGATGGCGTCGCCTCCCTCGTGCGGCTGATCAGGGCACCATCGCGCAAGCTCCCGGTGGTCGTGGTCTCCCTTCCCGAGCACTCCTACGACCCGCATTCGGCGGCCCTCTGTCCCTACGCCCTGTCCCGCCAGCTTCTCGGCACGGCCCACGTGATCGTCATCTCCGGCGACGACACCTTCGTCCTAACCGAGTCCCTGGGCAAGGAACTGTCCGTCTTCCGGGCGGCCGTGAGGGTCTACAAGCCGACCCAGGGGGAACCCCTGGAGCCGCGCCATCACCCGATCATCTTCCCCACCTCCCCCGACGGGAGGGATATCGGGTCGCACATGGCCGAGCGTGTCATCTCGGTCGCCGTCCCTTCCGCGATACTTCCCCATGTGCCCACCTTCAGGGACATCGTCTCAATGGAGGGCAACTCCCTGCTCGCTTGCGGCGAGCGCGAAGCCTTCATGGACGACGCGGACGAGTTCGTGGAGATCTCCGCCCTCAGGCGCAGGCTGGCGGAGGCAAGGTCGCTCCTCGCCCGGCGCAGCTCCGAACTGATCAAGGCCGAGGCCAGGATCAGGGAGCTTGAGGGAAGGGGCGCGCCGGCGCCCCCGTCCGACGCGGGCGGATGCGCCGGGCGGCCCCTCCCGCGGACCCTGGACGAGGTCGCCCTCCTCGCCGCGACCGAACTCAACGGGAAGGTGCTCCTGGCCAAGAAGGCCATGAAGGCGATGAAGGCATCCCCGTACGCCTTCCCTGTCGCCGCGTACCGCGCGCTGGAGATCCTCGCCCGCGAGTACAGGACCATGAGGATCGAAGGGGGTGCCGACCGGGAGGCGGCCTTCGCCGGGGCATTGCAGGAGGCCCGGCTCGAGAACATGCCGATCCCGCCCCGCATCAGGTCGGAGAGGAAGACTCTAGGGGCGCTGACCGAGGGCGGCAGGAGCGCCGAATGGCACCTGCGCTCGTCGGGCAATCCGAACGATCCGACCAAATGCCTGAGGGTCTATTACTTCTGGGACGCGGACAGGCAGGCGGCCGTCGTCACTCACATGCCGGGATACCTCGGCTAGGCGCGTGCTTGCCGCTTGCAGGCCGGTGGCCCCTCATGAATGGGAGCGAGGGAGACCACCATGCCGCGTTATGTGAGCTACGATACCATCATCGAGAGGGAAGCCGTCGACTTCATCGCCGAGCAGAGCGACACCATCATCGGGATGCTGAAGGACGACAGCGACTTCGACCGCAACTACGACAACCTCGACAGGGCCTGGCACGAGAACATCACCGACCGTGCCTACTCCACCGAGGACGCCAACTTCATCATCAACGAGAGCAGCAACGTCGAGAGCGACAGCGGCCTCTGGGAGGGGCAGGACCCCGACGACGCGCTCCGGACGCAGGCGGCCTACACGTTCTCGAACGACGTGTGGCAGGAGGCCGAGAGGCTTTACGACGGCATCAAGTCCACTGTCGACGACGCCCTCGAGGACGTGACCATCGAGGACAGCCCCGAGGACGAGCCCTACGAGGGAGGGGTCAGGCGCCGCTTCTTCGAGAACGACGCCGAGGAGGTCTACCTCGACGGCGTGTTCGACGCGGAGGAGGAGTTCAGGGGGGTCCTGGTCACCATGGGCAAGGATTCCTTCCTCGCCGTGGACAAGGACAACTGGGATCTCCACAAGGCCGTGCCGGCTGCCGCAAGGGCGGTCGCCTACAACATCCTCGACGAGAAGGGCGAGCCCAACGACGACGACATGAAGCTCGCCTTCGTGAAGGTGCTGGCCAAGCGGGAGATCCGCAACCTCGTCGAGGAGAACCGCCCGGCCCCGATCGCCAAGGGCTCGGAGGAGGAGCGGGTCGCGCTGCGCGACTACCTCCGCCAGGCCCGCAACACCGACATGCGGAGCGGGTACCCGCTCGGGAGCGCATACATCGACGCGCGCTGCGGCTACATGTACGGCACCGACGACTTCGCCTACGTCTGGACCGACAACGAGCTCGGCAAGCAGCTCCCGCACCTCAGCGGACTCTACAAGGACAAGATCAAGCAGTACTACGCCGAGACCTTCGGCGGCCCGACCCCGACCACCGCAGAGGAGATGCTCGAGAGGATCGCCTTCCTGATCCGCGACGGGGCCGACAGCCACGAGCTCTACGAGCTGCTGCCCCAGATCGAGGCCCTGAAGGACAACACGCCGTCCCCGACGATGTGACGGCACGCGCCCGGCAGGGTGACGCCAAGGCCCCCGGCTTCCCGCCGGGGGCCTTTCCCGTTCCGGGGATCGCGTTCGGAAGGCGGTTCAAAGGACTCGCGAAAGGTGCCAGAATGAATCCTTCGGAATCCTGTTGACTGTCCAAGGATTCATTGCGATAAGGGCGGACCTCGGGCTGCCCGCCCGAAGAGACGGAGGACCGGATGGCCCCAGCCAGTGGATCGAGGAAGGACGCAGCCGGGCTGTCCCTGCCGGGACAGTCGGTGTGGGCCGCCGTCGACCGCATGGCGAAGGCGGCCTCGCGCGTCGAGGGCGCCCTGAGGCCCTCCCTCCTGAAGCGTGTCTTCGGCGGCGGCAACCGCGAGTATGCCCGCGCCGTCGTCGCGGCCACGTACGAGGAGTCATCCGGCGTACGGCGCGCCCTCGTCGACGCGATCTCCGCCGCGAATCGTGAGGCCGCGGGCCTGGACGCCCTCGCCGAGCGAGGGGGCGAAGGGGCCGACGCAGCCCGCTCCGCCTCCGCCAAGGCGATGGCCGTGGTCGGGACGTGCGAGCGGATACTCGCGGTCGTCGACCGCTGGCGCGAGGCCTCCCTCGCGCAGCAGGAGGGCATCATCGGTTCCGACGACAGGCTCCTCTCCGTGTCGGGGCGCATGCGGACCCTGGCCCGCGAGATCAAGAATCCCTCGAGCGGCATAAACGGATAAGGACAGATGATCGAGTTCCTCCTCTCTCCCAGCAACATTCCCTTCGCGGTGGCCATCGCCGTGGTCGTGGCGGCCGCCGTCATCGAGGTCGTCTCGGTCTTGGTCGGGGCCTCGGTGGGACACGCGCTGGATGGGATCCTTCCCGACCTCCACGCGGACGCCCCGGGAGACGCGCTCTCGGTCCTCGGCCTCGGCAAGGCCCCGGCCTTCGTGGTCCTGTCGACCCTCGTGACCGCGTTCGGCATCATCGGCTACGGCTTGCAGGGTTCCCTCGCCTGGGCCGGGATCGAACCCGTCTCACCGTGGCTCGCGTCCGCCACCGCCCTGTTTCTCGCGGTCCCGGTCACCGGCAGGGTCTCGCGCGGCATCGCCCGCATCATCCCCTCGGACGAATCCTACGTCGGCAGCCGCGCGAAGCTGGTCGGGTCCATCGGGACCCTGACCCTGGGCGACGCCAGGGCCGAGCTCCCGGCCGAGTGCCGCGTCCCCGACGGGCACGGCGGCTCCCTCTACGTGCAGGCCGTCCCGGTCAATCCCGGCGACGTGATCCCCGAGGGGTCGAAGGTCATCGTGGTCAGGCGCGACGAGCACGTCTTCGCCGTGGCCCGCTTCGCGGAGTGAGCCTCTCCTCCCGAGACACGGAATCCGGCGGCCCTTGGGCCGCCGTGCATGCCGCGCGACCGCGGCGACACCATTAACCCCAGGGCAACGCCCGCATCCACAGGACTGACATGAACCTCGACACCCTCATGACGATCGGGATCTTCGCAGCCGCCATCATCGGCTTCGTCGTCTTCGTCAGCGTCTTCTTCTCCAAGCTCTACCACCGCACCTCCCAGGACGAGGCGTTCGTCCGCACCGGACTCGGCGGAGCGAAGGTGATCTCCGAGGGCGGCGCGATCGTGCTGCCCGTGGTCCACTCCAAGACGCCCGTCAGCCTGAAGACGCAGAAGCTCGAGGTCTCGCGCCGCCAGACCGAGGCCCTGATCACCAAGGACTCGCTCCGTGCCGACGTGACCGTCGAGTTCTTCGTGCGCGTCGAGAAGGAGGACGAGTCGATCAAGTCCGCCGCCCAGACCCTCGGCGTGATGGTCAACGACCCGACCGAGCTGAAGAAGCTGGTAGAGGGCAAGTTCGTCGACGCGCTGCGCGCCGCCGCCGCCAAGATGGAGCTCGCCGAGCTTCACCAGAACCGCTCGGAGTTCGTGCAGCAGGTGCGCCAAGGCGTGAGCGAGGACCTCAAGAAGAACGGACTCGAGCTGGAGTCCGCCTCGCTCGTCGGCCTCGACCAGACCGACAAGAAGTACTTCAATCCCGAGAACACCTTCGACGCCGCCGGCCTCGCGAAGATCTCGAAGATCACCGAGGAACGCCGCAAGGAGCGCTTCGACATCGAGCAGAGCACGGAGGTCTCCATCGCCGAGCGGCGTCGTGACGCCAAGATGCAGACGCTGAACATCGAGCGCGAGACCAGGAACGCCGAGATCACCCAGGGGCAGGAGATCGCCGAGAAGGAGGCCGAGGCCCAGGCCCTGATCGCCCGCAAGCAGGCCGAGTCCCACCAGAAGTCGGAACAGGCCCGCATCGACGCCGAGAAGCAGATCGGCGAGAGCGAGGTCCAGAAGACGCTCGCGATCGACCTCGCCAACCAGCAGCGCGAGACGAAGTCAGCCGAGGAATCCCGGAAGAAGTCCGCCGCGGAGGCCGCGGCCGCCGAGGAGCGCGCCAAGGCCGTCGCCGCCGAGGAAAAGGTGAAGACCGCCCAGGCCGTCGAGGTCGCCGAGCGCGGCAAGCAGGTCGAGCTTGTCGAGGCCAGCAAGGTCGCCGAGAAGGCCGCCATCGGGGTCACCGTCGCGGCGCAGGCCGAGAAGGACGCCGCCGTGACCCGTGCCGACGCCATCAAGACGGTGGCCGAGGCCGAGGCACAGGCCGAGATCATCCGTGCCGACGCGAAGGCGAAGTCCTACGAGGTCGAAGCCGCGGGCCAGGAGAAGATCAACAACGCGCAGAACGTCATCAGCGACCGCATCATCGACATGCAGATCCGCATGCGCGTGATCGAGGTGCTGCCGCAGATCATCGAGCAGTCGGTGAAGCCGCTCAACAACATCGACTCGATCAAGCTGGTCGAGGTCGGCGGGCTGAACGGCAACAACGGCGGCGGCGCGGCCGGCGAGGCCTCCCAGGGCAACCTCTCCCTGCCGCAGCAGGTGGTGAACGCCAGCCTGACCCACCGCGTGCAGTCCGAGCTGGTGGACAACCTGCTCTCGCAGGTCGGCATCAGGGGCGGCGGCAACCTCCAGGACCTGACCAAGTCGGTGGTCGAGACGCTGGCCGCGGCTCCGGCCGCTCCCGCGAAGCCGACCCCGGCCGCCGCATCGGCCCCGAAGGAGATCGTCGACCACACCCGCTGATGCGGGCGGCGAGAGCCTGACGAAACGAGGCCCCGGCACCATCCCGGTACCGGGGCCTTCCATTTGAGAGGACGGAAATGAGCGAGAACCCAGACGTGAGGACCATCAGCCAGTTCGTAGAGCACAATGGCCCGACGCACCACGACTACGCCGACGTGTTCAACGTCGAGCTTCTCCCCTCGGGCGCGCGCGTATCCTTCGGGCGGATGCGCAAGGACGGCAGCGAGATCGCGGACATGCACACCTCCATCCTCCTCGTGACCCCCGTCGCGCAGGTGTTCGTGGAGAAGATCGCCGAGCTTCACGCCAGCCTCCAGCCGACGAGGCAGTGAGTCCTCCGGGCGGGATGCCGACGATCGCGTCCCGCTTGACCTTTCCTGGCCGGAATGGCATCAATCCTTTACGCCGCCGTGGCGAGATCCTAGAGGCAAGGGAGAGCGAAGATGACGAACACCCGCAATCCCGACGAGATCGGCGTCTGAACCAGCCACGCACCCTTCGCGTGAACTGCGCTACCGCTGCCGCCTGAGCGCGGCAATGCCTCGGAAACAATCATGGGCAATCCTGTATTCGCGGATGATCGCATCCGCGTGTTCGCGTCCGCATCCTCCTGGATCGAGGGCGCGGCGATAGACCAACTGAAACTCGCATCCGGCCGCCGCGGCGTCGTCGCGCTCGCCGGGATGCCCGACCTGCACCCCGGCCACAAGGGTCCGGTCGGCTGCGCGATGCTGACGGACGGCGTGGTCCATCCCGACGTCATCGGCACCGACATCGGGTGCGGCATGACCGCGTGGCGCCTGGACGGCCAGGCGCGCAAGCTCCGCGTCGACCGGGCCGTGAAGGCGCTCGAGCGGCTGGACGAGGACTGGACGGAGGAGGCCGCCGCGCGCGGGGCCGAGGCCGCCATCCCCGGCACCGAGGGCTTCCACCATGCCCTCGGCACGGTCGGGGGCGGAAACCACTTCGTGGAACTCCAGGCCGTCGACAGGGTGGTGGATGCCGGGCTTGCGGGCGACCTGAAGGCCGGAGACCTGCTTCTCCTCGTCCACTCCGGATCGCGGTCGCTCGGGCCTGCCGTCTACGAACGGCACGCCTGCGGCGTCGAGGGTCTCGACCTCGACGGGGGCGGCGCGGAGTACCTGGCCGACCACGACGCGGCCGTCGCCTTCGCCAGCCTCAACAGGGCGCTCCTTGCCGAGCGGGCGGCCGACCTGCTCGGGATTGGAGGTGCCCCTTGGCTCGACGTGGCCCACAACCACGTCGAGGTGCAAGGCAATCTCGTCCTGCACCGGAAGGGAGCCGCTCCCGCCGACAGGGGGCTTGTTCCCGTCCCTGGCTCGCGCGGCGCCATGACCTACCTCGTGTCCCCGGTCACGGGGGTCGAGGGGGCGCTCTGCTCCATCGCCCACGGGGCCGGCCGCAAGCGTGACCGCGCCTCGATGGTGGCCAGGGTGAAGTCGTCCTCGAAGGAGTGGAAGGAGAGGCCCAATCCTGTCGGGAACAGGGTCATCTGCGCCGACCGCAGGCTCGAGGCAGAGGAGTCGCCCGAGGCCTACAAGGACATCCGTCGGGTCGTGGCCGACCTCGAGGACCACGGGATGGCACGCGTTGCGGCCATCCTGCGGCCGATCGTGACCTTCAAGACCACCGGGAGGCGCCACGATGACTGACGTGATCCTCATCGTCACCGCCGGGCGCGGCCCGGTGGAGTGCCGCATGGCCGCCGCAGCCGTGATCGACGAGATCGCGGCCGAGGCCTCCGCCATGGGCGTGTCCGTTGCCGTGGACCCGGGGGAGGGCGATCCCCCCGGCTCCGCCGTCATCTCGCTCGGAGGGGACGGCGCCGCGGCGTTCGCCCGCTCCTGGACGGGCAGCGTCCTCTGGGTGGATGCCTCGGCCCGCGGCAGGGGCGGGCGCAAGAACTGGTACGTCGGCGTGCACCGGGTTCCGGTGCCTCCCTCCTCCGTGGAGATCAGGGAGGCCGACATCCGGTTCGAGACCATGCGGGCTGGCGGGCCGGGCGGCCAGCACCAGAACACGACCGACAGCGCGGTGCGGGCGACCCACGTCCCCACCGGACTGACGGCGACGGCGCGCGACGGGCGTTCCCAGCACCGCAACAAGGCCATCGCCGTGCAGCGCATCCGAGACCTCGCCTCCATGCGGCACTCGATGGAGGCGGATGCCGCGCAACGCCGCGAGTGGCTGGACCGGATCGCGGTCGAGCGGGGAAATCCCGTCAGGACGTACCGGGACGGCCGCTGGGAGTCCCGCAGCCGATAGGGGGTCCGGGGCATCCGTGACCGGGTGCCCCGCCTGCCTACCTCGGCTTGCGCCCGGGAGTGGTGAAGGAACGCAGGACTTCCATGCTCGGCCCGTGGTCCAGCAGCGCCTCAAGCCCATAGTGGAGATCCTCCGGCAGGGCATCGAGGTCGAACCATCGGGCGTCCTCATTCTCCCAGTTGAGTTCCGGCTCGTACTCGTCCTCCACCACGGCGAGGAAGTTCTGGAACCGGAACGTGCCGCCAGGGGCCTCGAACAGGTAGAGGGGCACCATCTCGGCCGGCCCGGCATAACCCGTCTCCTGCCGCAGCTCCTTCCGCGCCCCCTGTTCGGGCGTCAGCCCCGCGTCGAGGGCGCCGCTGAACGTTCCCCACGTGTAGGGTTCCATGACGTCTCCCGAACGGAGGCCGATGAGGACGCGGCCGGTGGACCTCGCGACCACGATGCAGCCGGACCCCTCGTTTCCCCAGTATCCGGTCTCGTCAGCGGCCTCGGAGTGGGACTGGTGGTCCTTCCTGGCCTGCCGGGCGGCTTCGGCGGCCCTGGCGATGGCCTCCCGCGCCGGGAGGACCTCGTCGCCCTCGTCGACGACGTAGCCGTCGCCCTTCCTGGTGACGGGGATGATGACGGTGGGGTCGACGAAGCGGCCGTCGAACACGAGCTGCTCCTCGCCGTCGCCCCCGTGCCAGACCCTCAGGCACGGGATGAGCACGGCGACTGCCTGTTCCCCGTAGCCCGCCCTGCCCATTCCGAGATGGCCCTCCAGCCTCTCGACCGGAGTCTCCGGAAGGCCGAAGTTGAGTCCCGGTCCCTCGGACGGCCTGTGCTCCGTCGTCCCCAGGACCGAGTTGACCCGCGTGACCGCGATGCTGTCGAAATCCGTCCGCCCCTTCGTGAATCCGTTGCGGACGATCCCCATCGGATCGTCCGTGAGGTGGAAGGCCACGGCCGTCTCCGGCTCCCCCGAGACGGCGGAGATCGTCATCCAGGACGGGGCCTCATGGCCCCAGTCGTGGATGACCTGCCTGACGTGGCCCTCCGCCTCGAGGTGTCCCACGAACTCGTCCCGCCACTTGCGGGGGAGCCAGTCGTAGATCTCGGGATGGCCCTCGTCGAGTCCGGAGGCATCGGCGGCCCGCCTCAGGACGGCCGGGTCGAGGGTCTCCCGCGACCATGCGCGGAACACGTCCCCTAGCGCGTACCTCTCGAGGTCGATGGGCTTCTCGGCCAGGTAGGAGGCGAAGTCCTCGAGGAGGGCTGAGTGCATGTCGGGCTTCCGTTCGTTGTCGCTGGCCGTCAACCTGGCACCGGGCACGGAAAGGAGGAACAGGATTCCTTCGGGGACGCTACTTCGGCTGCTGGTACTTGCGGACGATCTCGCTGACCGCGACGGCATCCTCCCAGGAGACCAGTGCGGAAACGTCGAGCGCGTAGAGGTCGTCGCCGGCGGAATCGATGGTGATGCGCGGTGCGGTCCTCGCCCTGGGCGATCCCGGCGAAGTCGGCCGCGGTGGTGGATCGGCGGCCTGGCCGCTCCCGAGCAGGGGCGGAGGTTCGTCGCCGGGGTTGAACTGGTCCGGCCTCAGCTCCCAGCGGGGCACCTTGCCGTTCGTGGCCCTGTGGATGCGGGTGGCGAGGTTGGGGCTGACCTGCCGTCCCTTCGCCTTGGAGATGGCGGCCTGCGTGACGCCGCAGGCCCGCGCGAGCTTCTCCTCGGATCCGTGCATCTCGATGGCGGTCCTGATGAGTCTGAGCGTGTCGTCGGTCATGCCCGTCACGTTACCGAAATCGGCGCGGTGGTAAACATTCAACTACCAAGGTAGTGGGGACAACCCATGGGAAAGGCGGCCCGCACGGGGCCGCCTCGATCGTCGTAACCGTTTCCCGGCTCAGAGGCCGACGGCCCTCAGGGCCGCCTTGAGCTTCGCGTCGTCAGCGCCTGCCAGCACCGTTCGGGCGATGCGGTCGGCGGTGCGGGAGCCGGAGGCGGCCTTCGCGACGAGGGCGACGGCTACCGTCATGGCCGACTTGCCGAGGGAAGCCGCAAGCTCCGCCACCGCAGGGAGGGCGGCGACCCTGCCCAGGGCGACGCCTGCCTCGCGGCTCTGGCCGTGGACGAGACCCGCCGCAAGCCCGGCGGCGTCCCTGTCCCAGTCGACGAGAGGGGCGACCCCTCGGGCATCCAGGACGTCATTCAGGAGGTTCCGGTACTGCTTCAGCGCGTCGGTGGCCGTGCCGCCGATACGGCGGCCCAGGCGCTCCAGGGCCTCGTCGATGCTCGGGCCGGCATCGAGCGGATCCTCGTCGTGGAACATGCCCATGCCGGACATGCCGCCCACGGAGGAGGCCACGAACGAGCGGGTCGGGGCGCGGAACATCGGTCCCGCGTTCACCGCGAAGGACGCGACGGCCATCTGGGGCGCCGGGGAGCCGAGGAGTCCCTTCTTCATCGGGGCCGCGGAGCGGAGCATGGCCGTCGCCGGGGCTGCGAGGGCGACCTTGCGCGTGGAGGGGATTCCCTCGACCGCCTCGCCGGCCTCGTCCACGAGCACGATCGACGTAAGGTGGCTCACGATGCCCTCGGCCTCCGCCAGGGCACCGGCCTCCCTCTCCTCCATGCCCGCGAGGGCGAGGCCCGCCGCATAGGCGGCGATCCTGGCCTCGAGTCCCTCACGCTTGGGGGCCTTCTTGCCGGCCTTCGACCACACGGCGGTGATGCGGGCACCAGCGACCGTGCGCTCGACGGACTCCGGCGCTCCTAGGATCGGCGTGGCAGGCGGGGCGACCGACCGCATGGAGGCGATGGCCGCGAGGATGGCGAGGTCGGCGTCGCCTCCGGGCACGACGAACATCTGGCCTCCCGTCATCGCGGCGAGGTAGCCGACGTTCACCTCGAGGGCATCCTCGCCGATCAGCACGACCGTGAAGCGGGCGCCGGACGCGACGGCGGCCTGCACGTCGATCCTGTGGCCGCTCTTGCCGTCGGTGACGAGCAGGACGTTCGCCTCCCTGCGGGCCGCCGTCACCTTCGCGACCGCGCCCGGCAGTTCGGTACCTGTGTTGTCGAACGGGCAGTTGCGGATGAGCGCCTCGAGGTCGGCACCCGTCGCCTGGCCGATCTCGCGGCAGTGGTTGGCGAAGGTCCAGAGGCGGACCCGGTCACGGGCCGTGAGGAGGCGCTTGGCGGCCGAGACCAGGCCCGCCCGGGCGACGTCCCACTTGGTGACCTTGCCCTCGCCGTCGGCGGAGGCCTTCATCAGCATCGAGCCGGAGACGTCGAGGACGAACTCCGCGTCCAGGTCGGCCTCGCGGGTCGGGGCGGCCTCGACCGTCAGGGTGACCGAGCGCCCGTCTGCCGCGCGGCCGGACAGGGACTCGATCCTGGCCCCGACGACCTCGATCTCGATCGGGCGGTCGAGCGACACGGTCGCCTTGCCGTCCGCGGGGGACTGGCCGCACACCAGCACCGTGCCGGACATTGCCGTGACGGTGACGGCGGCCTTCTCGACCGGGCCGCCGGTCAGGATTTGGTCGGAGTCGGGGAGCGGGAGCTGGCCGTAGATCTCGCCCACGGTCACCGGGATCCGCAGGCGCCAGTTGCCGTCGGCCTGGGAGAGCGGCATCACGAAGGTGGCGGCGACCTCGAGCTCAGCGCCCGGCGCGACGTTGGCGACCGAGACCATGTGGAGGCCGCGCAGCAGCTCCTCGTGCAGGACGGCGGCCTTGCCGCTGTCGATCGCGCCCTCGTAGGTCTCGCGGGCCTTGACCTTCGACGAGGCCTTGCCGACCAGGGTGCGTCCGGCGACCTTCGTCACGAGGTCGGTGACCACCGCCTCGAACGGCACGGGGAAGGTCATCGTCGCCTCGATGGGCGAGGACTCGTCGTTGCGGAACAGGCGGGTGACCGTCACGACCGCGACGCCGCCGAGAACCTCGACCGCGTAGGCGGTGGACTTCAGGGGGATGGGGCGGCTGCCGACGGTGCTGGTCTTGATGAAGTTGTCGAGGATGGTCCCCTGCGTTCCCTTGGTCATGATCACTCCTTGCTGGATGTCTGTGCGGCGAGCGCCGCGAGTGCCGCCCGGAAGCCTTCCACTGCGGTGTCGACGTCTAGGCGCGCCATCGTACCCGCATCGATCCTGACCTCGATCCCCTCGGCAGGGTGCAGGACCGTCACCCTGGATTCGGCCTCCGCCCGGGAGATCATGTCCCTGAGCGCGTCGAGCAGCCCGAAGCCGCTCTCCTTGAGGCTCACGTAGCGCATGACGGCCGCGACATGACGGTCGTCGTAGGTCGCCGAGCGCGTGTTGCCGTCGGGCGGCGGCACGACGCCTTCCGAGATGAGGTATCTGATTTGGCGGGCCGGCTGCCCGGTCGCCTCCTCGAGTTCCCGCATGTTCACGTTGCACCTCGTTGATTACGACAGAATTTTTGTCGCAATCAGGAAGATGCATCCCGACGGCGGGGCCGTCAAGGCATTGCGACAAAAATAATGTCGCAATGCCGCCTGGGGGCGGGACCGGGCTACTGGGCCGGGACCCTGAGGGGCACGACCGAGTTGGAGTGGGAGTGGTTCTCGCCAGAGGTCTTGCGCGTGTAGGAGAGGTAGACCAGCACGCCGCGCCTGGCGTCGTAGAACCGATCAACGCGGGTGACCTTGAAGAACGGGTTCTTGGCCTCGCTGAAGACGTCCGCCCTCGGGGCGGGGTTCGTCGGCTTGTCGCCCACGAGGCGGCAGGAGATCGAGGTGTCGCTCGGATCGTTCCAGCTCAGGGAGCGCTCAGGCATGGTCACGTAGCACACGATCCCCGGGTAGTCGGGGTCGTCGAACGCCTTGATCGTGATCGAGTCCTTGAAGATGATGCCGGACGTGGTGACGGCGCCGATGGTGTCGGCATCCGCCGCCGACGCCGGGGCGGCGAGGGCAAGGGACGCTGCGAGGGCTGCTGCGGCGGTGCGCATGGTGGCTCCTGTGGCCTCGGCGGGGGCTGTCCCGCCGAGCATTAGCTAACCACTCCTCCTAAAGGAATCAAGCGAGTGCGGAAGGACTCATCCCGGAAGGCATGGCCGACGCGGTGGGCACCGATGCCCGGCCCGGAGCCTGGACTCGTTGCAATATGCTGTTGCGGGGGCGAGGATTGCCGGCTAGGAGGACTGCCATGGAAGCACCCACCGAATCCGCGAATCCCTTCGAAGGCAGGCAGGACCGCGACGAGATCAGGGTCGTGATGAAGGACGGCACGAGCCACGAGGGCTCGTACCTCACCCAGGCGGGATGGCACTTCGTCCACGTCAAGGGGCCGCGGGAGAAGGGAAACCCGGTGAACGGCAAGACCGTGGGCCCCCTCAGGCCGGGTGACGTCGACAGGATCGTCGTCCTCAGGACACGGGAGGAGGTGCTCGACGAGCTCCATGACCGCCAGAGGGGCGATCCCGTCCCCGGCACACTCCGCAGGACGCGGGACGGCTACGAGGCCAGGCTCGAGACCCTGGCCCGCATCGCGGCCCGCACCGAGGGGTTCAGGCGCCGCCAGCAGATCGAGCGGCAGTTCCACGACGTGGCGGACGAGATCCAGCTCGCGCAGACGAAGCGCTACTGGATGCTACAGGTCGCCCGCTGGTACCGCCACAGCAACGAGGAGCCGACCAAGATGGACCTGTCCGGCGGTGACATGTCCATGGCCCAGCGGTTCCAGAGGCCGAGGCCGCAGGACTTCGACCCCGACCCGAAGGTCCGGCGCGCACGTGTCCCGGTGTCGCCCCACGTGGCGAGCGATCCCCGCTCCACCCTGAACATGCGTAAGGCGTTGGTGAGGGCGGGATACAACGCGAGGTGCTCGATCGTCGGCGAGGTCACCGACGACCACGCGGACCTTCTCGTCGACTTCCCCGGCGGCAAGAGGTACGGCCGCTACCGGCTGACGGGCGACCGCAACGCGGACGGCGCGATGGAGTGGTCCTTCCGCTGGGAGGGGAACTACACCAAGACCGACATGGCCCGGAAGTGGAGGTGCGAGCGGTCGGAGGCCTTCCAGACCTTCGGGCAGCTCGTCGCCCTCGGCCTTGAGGCCCCGGCCCTCCGGCCCAAGCCCGAGGAGCCGGAGGTCGTGGAGGAGGAACCCTACCGCCCCTGGTTCCGGTGATGCGCGCCCTCCGTGTCACGGGGCTGGCTGGCTGACCTTCGGCGCCTCGATGTCCCTGAGCAGGTCGTGCAGCGTCTCGGCCTGGGCCATGTGGCCGTACGGCACGAAGACGATGACCGTCTTGGCCTTCTCGTCCCCGTGCCCGCGCGGCCAGTCGCACGGCTGCGCCCTGTATCCCGTCTTCCTGTGGAACTCGTCGAGAGCCTCCGCCGACGGGTAGTCCTCGTCGGCCTCGAGAACCCTCTCGAGGTTCACGCCGATCGAGTCCGTGACCTTGTCGTGGACGATGCGCCCCCTGTCGTGCAGGGTGCCGTCGTCAAAGCGCTCGCGGAGATCGTGGGCCTGCTCCTCCTGCTCGGCCGTGATGTCGGCCCACCCGACGACGTCGCCGTACGGGCTGCTGATGATCGAGAAGGAGTCGAAGACCTGGTCCGGCGGCGTCATCCAGCGGGTCACGTCCGCGTCGACGGTCCTGGTGAGGTCGATCGGGTAGGCAAGGAAGCCCATCCGCTCCTGGCCGTTCCTCACCGTCCTGGAGGCGGAGACCTGGAAATCGCCCGCCCACTCGGCCGGATCGATGATCGAGATCACCGGGCCGCGCACGAGGGAATGCCATTCCGGCTCCCGCTCCCAGAGCGCCTTCACGACGTGGGCCGCCGCGGTCCTTCCCTCGGTGCTGCCGTCGAAGGTCGCCTTCCGGACCGCGTCCGGCGACAGCCTCGTGGCCTGGATCCCGCTGTCGAGGGTCCTGTCCCGCCAGCGGACGGTCACCTCCGACGCACCGTCGAACGGCAGGGGGGCGACGGTCCCCGCCCTGGCCATCTCCGTGGTCCGGATGAGGTCCAGCCGCTCACCCGCGTACATGGGGGCCGTCCGTGCCACGCCCTCCACGCCGTCGAGGATCGCCTTGGACAGGTGGCGCAGGAGCGGACTCGCAGGATCGATCTCGCGGAGTTCCTCCGCCGCCTTGACGATGCTCTCGAGATGGGTCTTGGCATTCATGGCTTCACTCCGGATGGTTCGTGTCTGCGGGTGCGTGGCCGCGTCGGGCCGGCGGTTCAGAGGCCTGGTCGGTGCGGCTCGATCTCCGCCGTAGCTGCGTCCGTGTCGTCGAAGAGGAGGTTGCCCCTGCCGTCGCTGATGGAGAGGATCCTGTCGCCGCGAAGCTGCGCGTTCGCGATCTCCTCGGCGACCGTGCCTAAGACGTACCTCCCGGAACCTATGTTGGCCAGGTCCTCCTCGTCGTAGAGGAAGCGCTCCTCGATCCTCCCGCCCTCGCGCAGCCGGAAGCGGGCCATGAGGTCCACGACGTTGCCGCCCGCGACGTCAAGCAGGGGCTTCTTCAGGATGTCCTTGTCCGCCATGGCCTTGCCCTCCCAGCAGGTTACACCCGGTATGCGTCCTCGGCGGCAAGCTCGCTCCTCGGCTCCTCGATGCCGAGCTCATCGCAGGTCTCGCGGAACTCGCGGGCGAGGTCCTTCAGCCCGTCGATGTCGTTGGCCCCGTCGAGGATGCGCAGGGATTCCGCCGCGATGCGGACCTTGAGGTCGTCGAGGCGCTGACGGAGCGCGTACTCCCGCTTCCTCTCGGCCGCCGCGCGGTCCTCCTCGTCCCACCTCGCCGTGATCTTCGGCCAGTCGAACTTGTCGAAGCTCCTGCGGAACGACCGCTCGATGTGCTCGGAGGGGGAGACCCCGAGTTCCGCGTTCCAGTAGATCACGTTCTCGTTCGGTCCGAACTGCCTGATGACGCGGGTGTCCCTCACCCCGTTGTAGGAACCCTCGAGTTCCTCGATGACCATCGTCGTCTTCCTGAAGCACGGGTACTGGGTCACGATGGCGTCGATCAGGTCGCGCCTGTCCCAGGGCGCATAGACGAAGCGGTAGCTCGTCGAGCCGCGGACGTCGTCGTAGTTCCCGCCGGCCGCGCGTAGCTGCTTGCCGAACCTCCTGGTGAAGTCGGGCGAGGTGTTGATGTCGAGGCGGACGCGCACGATGCGCGCTTCGGGGCGGGACATGGTCGTTCCTCCGGGGACGTGCTGGACGAATCCTCGTCCCTGCCGCCGCATGGTGCAAGGCGGCGGCCTTGCGTGACGGAAGGTGAATCCTTAAGGAAGGGACTGGCAAGCTCGGACGTGCCCTCCCATATCCGGCCTGCGACAGAAACGAAAGGATTCGTCCGGCAGTACCGCCGGGAATCCCGAAAGGACCCGCGATGGACCTCTCCCGCCTGACCGAACTCGCCCGCTCCGTGATCGGCGCCGCCCACTCCGACGCGTCGGTGCGCGGCCACCAGCAGCTCGTGCCCGTGCACGTCCTCGTGGCGGCCCTGGGCGAGGAGAGCGAGCTCGCGGCCAACGTCGTCTCGTCGGCCGGGGGCGACCGCGCGGCGCTGCTCGCGGAGGCGGAGCGGGCCCTCGCGAAGCTTCCCGTCGTCACGGGCCAGGGAGCCGCCCAGGTCTACGTGTCCAGGGCGCTGACGGCGGTCATGGCCGTGGCCGAGGCCCATGCGAAGAGGATGGGCGACGCATACGTCGGCCTCGACGTGCTGCTGCTCGCGCTGGCCGAGGGGGACGCGGAGGTCGAGAAGGCCCTGGAGGCCTCGGGGTCGTCCCGCAAGGCGCTGGCTGCCGCGGTCGCCGCCCTCAGGAAGGGGCGCTCGGCACAGACGGCGGACGCGGAGGGGAGCTACGACGCGCTCAAGCGGTACGCCCGAGACCTGACGGCCGCCGCCAGGGAGGGCAGGCTCGACCCGGTGATCGGCCGCGACGAGGAGATCAGGCGCACGATCCAGGTCCTCTCGCGCCGGACCAAGAACAATCCCGTGCTCATCGGCGAGCCGGGGGTCGGCAAGACGGCCATCGCGGAGGGACTTGCCCTGCGAATCGTCAACGACGACGTGCCGGAGTCCCTGAGGGACAAGAGCATCCTCGCCCTCGACATGGGCTCCCTCATCGCCGGGGCGAAGTACCGGGGCGAGTTCGAGGAGCGCCTGAAGTCGGTCCTTCACGAGGTGACGGAGTCCGAGGGAGCCGTGATCCTGTTCATCGACGAGATGCACACGCTGGTCGGGGCCGGGAAGTCCGAGGGCGCGATGGATGCGTCCAACCTCCTGAAGCCCGCGCTCGCACGGGGCGAGCTGCACTGCGTCGGCGCCACCACGCTGGACGAGTACCGCAAGCACGTGGAGAAGGATGCGGCCCTCGCCCGTCGCTTCCAGCCCGTGTTCGTGACCGAGCCGACGGTGGAGGACACGGTGTCGATCCTGCGCGGCATCAAGGAGAAGTACGAGCAGCACCATCGGGTGCGCATCGCCGATGCCGCCCTCGTGGCAGCCGCGACCCTGTCAAACCGCTACATCACCGACCGCTTCCTGCCGGACAAGGCCATCGACCTCATGGACGAGGCGGGATCCCGCCTGCGAATGCAGGTGGACTCGAAGCCGGAGGAGCTGGACGAGGTCGACCGCCGCATCATCCAGCTCCGCATCGAGCAGGAGGCCCTCCGCCGCGAGAGCGACCGCGGGGCGGCCGAGCGGCTCGGCAGGCTCGAGAGGGAACTGGCCGACCTCGAGGAGCGCTCGTCCGCGCTGACCTCCCGGTGGATGGCCGAGAAGGACCGCCTTGCGAGCGCCGCCCGCATCAAGGTGAAGCTGGAGGAGGCCCGCCTCGAGCTGTCGAACGCCCAGAGGAAGGGTGAATTCCAGCGGGCCGGCGAGTTGGCCTACGGCATCATCCCGGAACTGGAGAGGAAGCTGGCAGGGGCCGAGGAGGCGAGGGCCGGGGGACTGGTCGAGGAGACCGTCACCGCCGAGCACGTGGCGCAGGTCGTCTCCCGCTGGACGGGCGTTCCCGTCGCCAGGATGCTCGAAGGGGAACGCGAGCGCCTGCTCCGGCTCGAGGAGGAGCTGGGCAAGCGCGTGGTCGGCCAGCACGATGCCCTCCGCGCGGTGGCGACCGCGGTCCGGCGCTCCCGCGCCGGGCTCCAGGACCCCAACCGTCCGATCGGCTCCTTCCTGTTCCTCGGTCCCACGGGCGTGGGCAAGACCGAGCTGACGAAGGCGCTGGCCGGGTTCCTGTTCGACGACGACACGGCCCTCGTGCGCCTCGACATGTCCGAGTACATGGAGAAGCACTCGGTCTCGCGCCTCATCGGCGCTCCTCCGGGCTATGTCGGCTACGAGGAGGGCGGGGCGCTCACCGAAGCCGTGCGCCGACGCCCGTACCAGGTGGTCCTCTTCGACGAGGTCGAGAAGGCGCATCCCGACGTGTTCAACGTCCTCTTGCAGGTGCTCGACGACGGACGCCTCACGGACGGGCAGGGCCGTACCGTCGACTTCCGGAACACCATCGTCGTCATGACCTCGAACCTCGGGTCCGACGAGCTGGGCGCGCTTTCGGAAGGCGTGGACGAGGGAACCGTCAGGGAGGCGGTCATGGGACACGTAAGGTCCCATTTCAGGCCGGAGTTCCTCAACCGGATCGACGAGATCATCCTGTTCCACCGCCTCGCCCGCATCCACATGGGAGACATCGTCGACATCCAGATGGCTCGGATCGCCCGCCTGCTCGATGACCGCAAGGTCAGGGTCGAACTCGACGCGTCGGCCCGCGGGTGGCTCTCGGAGCGGGGCTACGATCCCTCCTACGGCGCGAGGCCGCTCAAGCGCGTGATCCAGAAGCACCTACAGGACGGACTCGCGGAGCTGATCCTCGCGGGCAGGGTGGTCGACGGTGACACCGTCCACGTCACTGCGGCGTCAGACCGTCTCGTGCTGTGCGTGGGAGAGAAGCCGCGGGACGCGCATCCTGGGGGATCCGCCGCGACAATGCTCCAGCCGCCGGGGAGCCTGCATTGATCTCGGAAATCCTCGCTCTCGCAGGGCTGCGCGACGGATGGGACGGCGAGGGCGGCGCGGCGCCCTCCGCCGCCGCGATCCTCGACGCCGTGCGCTTCGTCCGGGTGCTCGGCGGGCTTGGTCGGGGCATCGAGCCGACCCTGCATGCTGACGGGTCCGTGCTCCTGGAGGTCGGCGGAGGAGAGGCCGGATCGTTCCGCTTCGGCGGAGACGGGATGGTCTCCTTCGCGTTGCAGGACATCGGCCGCGGGACGGTTCCCGTCGACGAATGCGCCTTGCATGACGGGATCAGGCGGGTTCTCTGGCCCTGAATCCGTTCAGGTGTCCAGCGCCTTGCCATAGCTTCGCAGGGTGTCCGTCAGCCAGTCGTCGCGGAAGTGGTGCGGTCCTCCGACGGTCCTGATCCCGATGCCGTCCCTCTCGAAGATCGCGGCGCAAAGGCGTTGGTTGTCGTGACGCGACATGTAGAGGATGCCGTCGACAGCGTCCCGATGGTCCCGGATGGCCTTGGCCCATGCCCGCGAAGTCGCGTAGTCCCCGGTGGAGACCTCAGCCGTCGCCCCCATGGCCGAGAGGCCCTTCCCGTAGAGTCTCGCCATCCGCAGGTCACGGGCGCATGCGAGCTCGGACCAACGCCGCTCGTCCACTTCGGCCTGGTCGACCAGCCTGAGATGCGGGTTCCTGAGCAGGGTCTCCACGAAGGACGCCTCAAGTTCGATCCCGGCATACAATACGCCGTAGCTGCGGTCCGTCGGGTCGAAGCGGTTGACGGGATCGCGGTTGAAATGGATCGCGCCCCGGTTGTGCCGATGGACCCTGAACAGGGGTTGCCCGGCCGGGACGATGTCGATCGGGAGCGAGACCCCCTGGAGCCAGCCGGGGGGTTGTGGCGGCGGAGACCCGGGCGGCATGGGGTCAGTCGGCCCCGTGGGATCGGGCCACTTCCAGGACCTCTGCCTTTCGCCCGAGCCTCAGCGCATCCAGGGGAGATGCACCCCCCAGCGCGTCGTCGGCGGTGAGCAGCCACTCGAGCCGCATCCAGTTGGAACGGATCGGCATCTCCCGCAGGATGGCATCAAGTCCGGGAACCATGCCGTTCGCATCGAACTGGCAGGCCGGGTACCTGAAGTCGTCCCCTGCCGGCACGGCGATGATCGTGCCCGCCTTGCGGCGCTTCTCGACGGCCTGTCGGGTGATGCCGAGAACCGAGGCTGCCTCCCCTGAGCCGAAGACCCCGCCCGCCTGCTGGAGCAGCTCCGCCTTCCGCACGGCTCCGGCGGCGATCAGCTCAGCCTTCGGGTCGAGACGGCTCACGGCAGGGTCGGCCGCTGCGGACGTCAGCACCATTGCCAACGCCCCCATGTCGGTCGATGCGCTCAGGGCCTGTGCCTCGTCCGCAGCGTTCATCGGCGCGGAGACGGCTGCCGCCACGGCCTTCAGGGCCCTGGACACGAGAGCGACCCTGTCGGTCTCCGCCGACACCGAGACGATGAGTTCCACCATTCTGGCCACCTCGGGACCGAGCGGTGACACGCCCTTGAGACCGTCCCTGACCAGCTCGGCCGCCCTCGTCCCGATGTCGACGACGGCTTCGGAAGGGATGTTCCGCTTTGCGGCGGCCCCGACGAGTTCAGCGGGTGCCATGGCCATCTCCAATGCATTTGACGGTTGTCGTATTCCATATAGCCCTCACAAGCCACGACGACAACTTTATTAAGCACGTTAGGCCGTGTTCGTTCCGCAGCGGCCTTTGGACGGTGACTCATGCAACCGTTTCCAGTCACATCCGAATAACGATGACTTAATCCGGTTGAGTTCGATCTGGAACCGGATTAAGTCACTTCACCACAGCAATGACTGGATGAGGTTCAGCATGGCGACGAAGGAGCAGCGAAAGGCGCAGGCCTTGGAGGCCGTCGCCTCCGGCAGGCCCGTCCGCTACGCGGAACTGCGGCGCATCACGAGGTCGTACGCCGTCATCGAGGAGCTGATGGCGGAGGGGAGGATCGAGCGGATGTCCGCGGGTCTCTACGGGCTGCCTGGCCGTGACGAATCCTGGAACTCCTTCGCGATGCTTGGTACCCGGTATCCCGACGCGGTGATCTGCCTGGCGAGCGCTGCCGCCTACCATGGGCTCACCACCCAGAACCCCTACGAGGTCTGGGCGGCCTTCCCGTACGGCAAGACGTCCATCCCCAAGTCGAGCGACCTTGCCGTGCGCGGCTTCCGCTGGAGGGGACCCAGCATGGAGGTCGGCATCGAGACCGCCGACGTGGGCGGGGTGCCCGTGAGGGTCACCTCCCCGGCGAGGACCGTGGTGGACCTGATCAGGACCAAGGGACGCACGGGCGAGGACGAGGCCGCCATGGAGGCGCTCCGGAGCTTCGTCTCCCGCGGCAAGGTGCCGGACCTGGTGAAGGTGGCCCGTGCGCTGGGCTGCGAGGGGAAGATCAGGCCGTTCACGGAAGCGGCCATGGGATTCAGGGGGCCGTGATGGGAGGGAACTCGGGCGCGCGGACGTGGGAACTCCTCAGGCAGGAGGCGAGGGCGGCGAGGGCCGACGTGCAGGCCCTCGCCACCAACTACGTCATCGAGCGGATGATGGCCCGCCTCATGGCGGCGGATGCCAGGGGCGCGATCACGATCAAGGGCGGGCAGTCCCTGTCGCTCCTTCTGGGTCCGATGCGCCCGACGAAGGATCTCGACCTCAACGTCTCGGTGACGTCGACGGCCGATCCGGAGGTTCGGACGAGGATCGTCGCCACCATAGCGGCCGCATGCTCGGCCGGTGCTGACGACGGCGTGGCGTTCGACGTGGAAGGCATGGAGGTGGAGCACCGGGAGCACCAAGGGGAAGGGGGCCTGCGCATCACCGTGCCGGCCTCGATCCACACCTCCCGCATCCCCTTCGTGATCGACATCGGCATAGGTAACGAGATGACATTCGCCCCGACCGCCATGACGGTGCCCGGGGTGCTGGGCGGACGCAAGTCGGCGCCTCCCCCGGTGGAGGCGAAGGTCTACCCGATGGAGACCACCATCGCCGAGAAGCTGGTCGCAAAGTTCGAGGACGGCAGCGCATCGATCCGCCACAAGGACTTCTTCGACATCTGGATGCTGATCGAGATCGCGCGGCGCGTGGGGGACCTCTCCCTTATGAGCGCGAGGCGCGAGAGCCTCGACGGGGAAACGGCCGATCTAGTCGCGGAGGTCCGGGACCATCTCGGCAAGGGAACCCTGCTCTCCCTGCCTCCACGCGAGATCGCTGCCGGATGCGTCGAGAGGCTCGCCCTTTCCCTCAGGAGGACGGCGGACCAGCGGGGTGCGGAGATTCCGGACGACGTCGAGGCCTTCCTGATGACGGAGTTCGCGGGGGATCCCGTCCAGTCCGCCCAGTGGCCGAACTGGTGCCGGAACAACGCCGCGCGCCTCCGGTACGTCCCGCCCGGGATGGAGAAGGGAGCCGACCGGAACGTTGCGCTGGCCGTGCTGCTGGCCGATGTCGCGCCCTTCCTGGAGCAGGTAGCCTCGCGGGCGAGGGAGATGGCCCCGGGCATGTGCCCCTGACCGGACGACTGGGAGGCCGGAGGTTTGCGAATCCTGGGTGCCGATGCCCGACGAAAAGAAAAATGGGCCGCGGCCAGCCTCACGACTGGATTCGCGACCCGATTTCCCCTTGCATGCCCCTACAAGTCAAAATGTTTTCTTGATTGAAATATTTATTGTTTTTCTTGTTTTGCAATGTCGCCGCGGCTTTTGTCGTCGGCGTGGTCTGAATGCACCGATTCGAATTCCTTTACAATAAGTAAATACCCCTATTGGGGTAGTGCGGGTCCGTCGGGACAGGATCCGAGGGTATCCCCCCGCTGCTGCGATCGCCTGCGGATGAGGACTGAGTCCATCGGATGGCGCCTCGGCGGGCGCGGATCGGAACCCGGCTACCCGGCCCTGCCCGTCATCGCGATTTCCTCCGGCCGCTGGCACGCTTCGGCATCCGGACGGCACCCAGGATCACGTCCTGTCCCCGTCTCGTCAGCCATGCCTCGTCACGGTCGCTCCAGCAGACCATCGTGCCGTCCTCCAGCAGGTATGATGCCTCGGTGCCGCATGTCGGCAGGGGCATCTGCACGGCGACGACCCGGACGCTCTCCGGTTCCTTCCTTGCATCGTAGGGGATCGCGAGCACGTCACCCGGCTCGAAGACCGGCATCGGCCCGCACGGGACGCAGTCGACGGTGCCGAGGACCGTCCCGATGCCGGGGCGGCGGATGGTCGAGGCATTGGGGAAGCTCGAGAAGAAGGCGGCGCGGGCGAGCACCCACTCGGACGGACCCGTGCCGAGGCTGCGCTCGAGCGACCGCCTGGTGCGGCTGTGCACGTAGGCGGGCATGCCTGCCTCGTGCCTGAGTTCGAACCATTCGCGCCGCATCGCCCTTCCGCCATTTCCCGAATAGGAAAGCATAGGGTGGGGCAAACGCGGGTCGCAAGCCGCTCCGGGCCTCCTCTCAGGGGTTCAGGCAATCATCCAGCCTTGCCCTGCCTCCCCACTTCTCGAACAGCTCGGCCCCGACCCGGTCGATGTCGGCCTGCGTGTAGGTCTTGCCGACCTCCCGCCGGATGTCGTTCCTCGGGAAGACGACGTACTGCACGTCCTTGACGGCGAGCGCCTTGATCTTGGCGTAGGGTTCGTCGCCCTTGAGCTTCACCTGCTTCAGCGCAGCCGTGAGCCGGATCGTTCCCTCGCCGATGCCCTTGGCCGGACCGCGATCTCCGTTGATCGCGTAGGCGATCCTCCCCGTCCCGACGTCACGCACGACCACGACGTCGCCGTCGTCGGTGGGCGTGCCCTGGGAACGCCAGTCCACGTATTCCGGCAGCACGACGGCGTTGAACGTGAAGCTGTCCAGGTACCTGCCCTGGTCGCAGTTGGACCTCTTGGCGTCCACCGCGATGGACGTCGGAGACACGAAATATCCCTTGAAGACCCCGCTGCCGATCGTGCAGGGAACCATCCTCCCGAGCTTCGCGTCCATCCTCCACGGGATCATGTGGCCGGTCTCGATCCTCGGGTGCCCGACAGGATCGTACTTCGCGTTGCGGGCGGCAATGAACGTGTCGATGATGCGCGTGAAGCAGGCATTCTTCTTCGGCGTGCAGGTGACGTCGTTGCCTGCCGCGTCGTAGATCCTCTTGATCGCGTTGCCGATGTTGTTGAAGGCCAGCTTCTTCCCGTAGGGGTCCATCGGATGGTACGAGCGCCCGCTCCCGTCCGTGTTCACGTCCATGTTCGCGCGGTAGTAGAGCGAGGGGATGCCGTCCGTCGAGGCGTGGATGGGCGTGCGGTCCGGGTCGACGTGGACCGCGACCCTCGGCATGCCGCAGGCGGCGAGGGCGGGGCCTGACACCGCTTGGAGCAGGCAGAGGAGGAGGATGAGCGTGCGCATCAGGGTCTCCGGTGGAAGTCCGCCCGCCGGCCGGTCGCGCCTGCCTCGCGGGCGGACCCAGGCTAGCGCAGGCGCGCATGCTTCGCCCCTGCCCTTTGGCGGTAGGCCCGTCGGCCCGCATAATTGTTGACAAGGCTCCGGCGCCATGCGACACAGCGGGTCCATTCTTCAAGGACTCGTCTCATGGAAGGACTCGTTGCCGACAAGGACCGCCACCAGTGGTTCACCCCCGTGTGGGCGGCGGAGGCGCTGTTCGCCTCGCACTTCGCCCACCTCGGCGAGGGCGACCTCGTCGTGGAGCCGACATGCGGGACCGGCAACTTCCTGAAGGCCGTCCCGGCGCACGTCCGCGCCGTCGGGGTCGAGCTGGACCCCGTGCTGGCCGACGTGGCCCGCCGGACCAGCGGCCGTCCCGTCATCACGGGTGACTTCACCGAGGTTGACCTCCCGGACGATCCGACGGCGATCATCGGCAACCCGCCCTTCGAGCTCGACGTGGTCGACGCGATCCTGGACCGCTGCCACGACGTCCTGCCGTACGGCGGCAAGGCCGGGCTGATCCTCCCCGCCTACACGTTCCAGACGGCGTCCCGGCTCGTGACCTACGCGAGGAAATGGTCGGTGGAGCAGGAGATGATCCCCCGCAACCTGTTCAGGAACATGATGAAGCCCCTCTGCTTCGCCGTCTTCACGAAGGACGGCGCGGGACGCACGCGGGGCTTTGCACTGTATCGCGAGCTGCACGACGTGAACTCGATGGACGGGTGGGTGTCGGAGGAGCTGTCGCTCGGCAGGTCGCCGTGGAAGGCGGTCGTCACGAAGGTCGTGTCCGACATGGGCGGGGTGGCGGACCTTTCCGACATCTACCGGGCCGTGGCGCCCCGTCGCCCTACCGGGAACAGGTGGTGGCAAGCTAAGGTGCGGCAGACCCTGAACAGGTCGGGCGCGTTCAGGCGGGTCGGCGACGCGCGCTGGGCGCTCGCCGAGACCCCGGTCGCGGCGGCTGCCTAGGCCCGGGCGGGACAGATGAATTCAGGAGCGGAAGTGAGCAACGACGGAAACGCCGGACACGAGGAGTGGCACAGGCGCCTTGACGACTACATGGCGCGGAACAATCCCGCCGACGATCCGGCGCATGACCTGGGGCACTTCCGAAGGGTCGGGCGGACCGCGCTGATGATCGGTGCCGAGGAGGGGGCGAACCTGACCGTGGTGATCGCGGCGGCCTACCTGCACGATCTCGTCAACGTCCCCAAGAACCACCCCGACCGCTGCAAGGCGTCTGTGCTCTCGGCCGACGCCGCGGAGGCGGTCCTCAGGGAGATGGGCTATCCCTCCGACCTTCTGCCGTCCGTCCGCCACGCGATCGAGGCCCACAGCTTCAGCGCGGGCATCGAGCCGAGGACGGTCGAGGCCGCCTGCGTGCAGGACGCGGACAGGCTCGACTCTCTCGGGGCGATCGGCGTCGCGCGGTGCTTCGCGGTGTCGGGGCTTCTCGGTCGCGCGCTGATGCACGACGATGATCCCAAGGCAGAGTCCCGACCGCTGGACGACGTCACCTACACGCTCGATCATTTCCCCGCCAAACTGTTCCGCATCGCGGAGACGCTGAGGACGGGGACGGGCAGGAGGATCGGCCGGGAGCGGGTGGCCTTCGTGCGGGAGTTCCGGGAGAGGATGGTCGCCGAGACGAGCCTCGGACTGTCGTCCCAGGCCGACGGACACGCGGCCGCTTGATACGTAGGGAGGGGGCTGATGCGCATCATCGGAGGCAAGGACTTCTACGACGGCGGACTGGCGATGGGCCGGGACGAGGACGTGGTATTCGTCCGCGGCAAGCACTCCGAGGCAGAGGTCGTCAAGCCGGACGGGATCGGACTCGGGCATCCGGTCGAACTCATCGGCATGAAGGACGTCGACCGCAAGTCGAGCAGGGCCTTCGGCAACCCGTGGGGGCACCACAACAACAACGAGGTCATGAGGCATGACTGCCGTTACCAGTTCACGACGGCATGTGCATGGTTCGCCGGAAAGCGCTACGGCGGCATCCGCGTCCACAAGCGCTTCACGGACTACGGGAAGCCGTCCGAGGACCAGTGGTTCTGGGACAGGCAGGCCTTCCTGAACTTCCTCGGCACCATCGGCGTGGAGATGCGGGCGCCGTCAGCCGTCAGCAGCTATTACATCGACGAGAAGGGACTGGAGGCGCACTTCGAGGGCAGGGGCACGGCATCCGAACAGAAGTGGGCCATCGAGAACGGGGTCGCGGTCGCGATCTGGATCGATGACTATGGCCAGAAGGGCTGGAAGCTCAACACGGACGGTCTCAAGGGCATCGACTTCGTCAGGGTGATCGACACCTACGCCGCCTTCCAGGAGCTGTCCATGTTCGTCGGGGGCGTGATGGCCCGGCCCGGCAACCCCATGGTCGAGATCACCGACGACAAGGTGAAGGCGGCCAAGCACGGCTTCAACGACTGGTCGTTCCGCAAGATGCCGGGGATGTAGGGGAGGAGGGCGCCAGTTGGACTCGGGGCGGAAACCGGGCCCAACATCGTTCCACGTGGTCATGCGGGAGGCGTGAATGTTCCAGCTCGTGGTGGCAGTCATCTCCATCGTCCTCGCGTCCTCGCTCGCGGCGTCTGCCGCCTACTACGGGGGAAGCGCGTACGTCGAGTCGCGCGAGAGGTCGATCGCCAATGCCCTCGTCTCCCAGTCCATGCAGATCAAGGGAGCCTATACCGCGTTCATGACCTCCGAGGGACGTGCGCCCGGCTACCCGGACGAGCTGGTCGAACGCGGCTACCTCACTTCGACATCCTTCCCCTACAGGGAATTCGGGAACTACGGGTACGAGGGGATGTGGGCGTTCCAGGTCTGGGGCGGCAATCCCTCCTACCCTGTCCACGTGCTCGTGATCTCGGCGCAAAATCCCGGGCTGTTCACCAGCTTCAAGCGCGTCTGCGACCAGGCGCTGAAGATCCTGAACGTGACGCCACGTCCTCCCGGAGAGGAAAACATCGTCGGGGAGGGTGTCGCCTGCTACTCCGACATCCCGGAGGGGCGCTACGTCATCCACCTGCGGGGCACGTTCTCCTGATCGGAGAATCGTGCGCCCGGGCACGGCTTCAACACATGGCCGTTCGGAAGCTGCCGGGCATGTAGCAGGAATCGAATCCTTCGGCGGTTTGATGCCGCAGGGAATCGGGACCATCATCGGCGGATACCCAGCGCATTGCTGCCGGAGGCCCCGATGTTCCAGCTCATCGTCGCAGTGATTTCGATCGTCCTCGTCGCGGCCATGGCGCTTGCCGCGACCTACTACGGGGGGGACGTGTTCGTCAGCGCGCGCACGCGGACCATGGCCCAGGCGCTCCTGGAGCAGTCGAGCCAGATCAAGTCGGCCTACGTCCTCTACAAGGTCGAGCACGGGACGGTGCCGACGATGGATGATCTCGTCACGGCTGGGTACCTGAAGCCCACGTTCTTCCCCTATGCCGGATTTGGGACGGCGAGCGTCCAGGGGCGGTGGGACATACAGAACTGGAACAACCCCACCAACCCGATCTGGGTGGTCGTCATCAGTGCGGACGGCATCGGTTCGTTCGATCGCTTCAAGGAAGTCTGTGACCAGGGGAAGCGGGAGGTCGGGGCCGACTTGGCCGTACGCGACCTGCGCGGGCATGGGATCGTCTGCGACTACAATGAGTCCGATCCCGCCAATAAGATCGCCGTGTTTGCCAGGCACCTCGAAGGGTGGCTCTGAGGCTTGCGCCAGGTAGCCGACGGGAGCACGAGGTCGGTCGGCCCTTTGAGGGCAGGTTCAGCTAGCCGCCTCCAGGCTTACGGGGACGGCGAGGCCTCGTCCTCCAGGGCCTCGTCGTCCATGAACTCCATCACGCACGCCTTGGCGGTGACGGTCCCGCCCGACAGCGTGTACTCGACCTCGAGGCCTTCCTCCCCGGTGATCGTGATCCCGCCCTCGAAGCCTGCCTTGGCCAGTTCGGCGAGGTGCCCGGCGTCGGACTCGCGCCAGCGCCCGGAGAACATCCCGAACGGGCCGGGGCTGAGCTCGATCACGTCCCCGTCGCGCGGCCGCTTGGGCTTGGAGGGCATCCGACCGGGAACGGATCCGAGGTGGCCCGGCTCGAAGCTCTCCCCGTTGACGTACATCATCCATCCTGCCGAGCCGAGGGCCTGCTCGACGGAACGGTAGGTCTCCTCCTGCATGCGTTCGAGGGTCGCCAGAAGCTCCTCGGCCCCGGCCGTGAGGGCCTTGCGGGTGATCGTCAGGCTTCCTCCGGCATCGAACTTGTGGCCGAAGATCTCGGCCGGGTCCGCGTCTGCCGCCTTCTTCAGGGTGAGCACGTCGGCGTGAAGGGTTCCGCCCGTCAGGGTGTACTCGACCTGGATGTCGTCGTCGTAGGAGGAGACCTGGACGTATCCCTCGAACCCGGCCGCGGCCAACTCGCGCAGGAATGCCACCTGGTCCTCGTCGCGCCAGCGGCCCGAGAACATGTTGCCCTGGGTCTCCGTGAGCGCGACGGCATCCTCCTCCCTCTCGACCTCCCAGCC
>Ga0216295_1000025_pt1 | contig 29642 bp, 55 predicted proteins | sample 21hB_Boncat_minu_FD_161281 | JGI IMG/M metagenome (GOLD analysis project Ga0216295, IMG submission 161281) | Terrestrial sediment cell enrichment communities for BONCAT metagenomics from Utah, United States - 21hB_Boncat_minus | ecosystem: Environmental > Terrestrial > Deep subsurface > Rock...
CCGCGAGACGACAGCAGACCCGCCCTAACCCGGCGGGTTTTCTCATTCCCCTTTCCCCTCCCGGGACGGGCCAAACCCCACCCCGGCAACTGTTGACAAGACGGCCGACACCGCCGGGATCCGGTGTGTCAACTATTGGCACGGTCCCGGCCAAGTCCTTGATCCGTCAACGAAATAGTCCTCATGAAAAACCGCCGGCTTGTTGCGCCGACAGTGTTTTGCCTACACAATCATAACAGTAGCCGATTGGGCTACGGCACCAACTGGGGGACGATCACATGGAGAACTACGGCAACTACCACCGCCTCGACCTCGACGGCACCATCACCCGCGGGCAGGTTCAGCGGGCCGCTGACGGAGCGCTGGCAGACCTCGAGGCCGCGATCGACGCAGCCGTTGAGGAGTACAACGACAGCATCCAGGACGGCCTGACGGACGAAGAGATCGAGGAAGTCGAACTCATCAGCTTTGATGACCTCGGGCGCGACTATACCGCCTTCATGTGCTCCCACCCCGAGCTCGTGACCGCCGAAATTCGGGAGCTGGAACAGGAGACCGAGGACCTCACCGCGCTGGCGAACTACCTTGAGAGCGCCATGGACTTCCCCGGCGGCGCTCGTGAGGAGGACGATCTCGTCATTGGCGACGAGGTGGAAGAGATCCTGTTTGATAGCTACTGCGAGGCAGAAGAAGTTAAGCCATCCGTGCGCGGCTTCCTCAACCGTGAGCAGGTCGTCGATTACATGATGAACCGTCCCCACGTTCACCGCGTGATGGTCGGCGGCGAAGCGTACTTTTACATCGAGCGATAGCCGGCACCGCCAGCAGCCCAAGGAGCCGGGGACACCACCCGGCTCCTCCCAACCCATCACGACGACAAGCAATCACAGGGGGATCACATCATGGCACGCAAGGAATACAGCATCGGTGGCTTCAAGTTCACGGACGAGATCGACAGCCGGGATCTGGTGGCGTTCAAGAGTGAGCGCCAGGCACAACTCGACTTGCTGACGGCCAAGGGCGACGACCCGGCCGCGATCGAGCAGACGAAGGCCGACCTCGCCCGACTCGAAAAGGCGATCAAGAACATTGACGACAACCTCTCTTGGAACTGGGACAGGGCAGCAGTCGGCGTTTACCTGAACACCCGCGATTCCCTCCCCGAACTCCTGCGCGAGAAGTTCAAGGAGTGGGGCTTCTACGACGACCCATCTTTTAGCTGGCTGCGTCCGCTGGTCCGCCAGGGCACCAAGAAGGCATGGGACGAGATCATCAGCACCCTTAAGGGGGACGGCGGCATCGGCCGTATCGAGATCGAAACCGACGACGAGGCGGTGGAGTTGTACGCGGTCTGACCACCCAGCCGGAACCGTCCCGGAACGACAGGACACCCGCCCGCGAGGCGGGTTTTCCTTTTCGGCGGGGCATCGGCAATTGTTGACAGGACGGCAGCTAAATCTTTCAAATGTCAACGGTTTTCCCCGTTTTCCCTTTGCGCCGACAGGGTTTCTCATACACAATAATAACAGTAGCCGATTGGGCTACGGCACCAGACAGAGGAACGACACCATGAGCAACCCTTGCATCGGGCGCTTCTATCTCGACACCGTGATTACACCCGGCGACCTCCAGCGCGTCACCGATGCCGTCCTGGACGAGCTCGACGCGGCCATTCGCGGGGCGGTCGGGTACTACAACGATACCGTCACCAAGGACATGACGGATGAGGAATTCGAATCCTACGACCTGCTGGAGTACTCGATGTGGACCAGCGATCACGCCGAGTTCCTGGCCGAGCATCCGTACATCCTGAACGATGAGATCAAGGAACTGGTTGAGGAGGCGGACGCGCTCGAAGCCGCCCTCAAGCAAGTCAGCTACATGCTGGACCAGCCGCACGGCGAACGCCGCACCCTCTACCGCGACGATGTGGTGGATGAGGTCTTGTTCGAGCGCTTCTGCGAGAACGAGGGCGTGGAGCGCGGTAGCAAGGTCTACGACCTGCTCGACCTCCGCACGGTCACTAGGTGGATGACGGAAGCCGACTCCAGCATCAAGCGCCGCAACCTCGCGGGTCACACCTACTGGGACGTTGGCCACATCGGCTGACAGCTAACAAGGGAGGGGAGCCGGGACTGCTCGGCACCTTCCCGAGACATACGGCAACAAGCAATCACAGGAGGAACACATGGCACACACGCTCACGTTCGTCGGAAGCGCAACCAACTACTCGCTGGTGAAGTCAGGCAGGTTCAGGGTGTTGACGGTCGATGGCGTTGAGGGCGACTTCGCTTGCGGCCGCGATCTGGAGCCGAACCCGATCACCGGGTGTCACGAGCGCCCCCGCTGGTACATTTACAAGCGGGTTCCGTCCGAAGGCGGCGGCTCCGAATGGGTCAGGCAGAGCACATGGTCCTGGTTCGAGACCGCCAACGGAGCCTTGGGGACAATGGCGATGATGCAGCGGCACCGGGATACGGTTCTGGCACAGGCCACGCAGCAGGTCGCAGCCTGACCCTTCATCCGGCACCGTCCCGGAACGACCGAGGCCCACCCTGTGCGGTGGGCTTTTTTCTTGTCGCGGCAGTCGCAGAAATCCTTGCGGGACAGGCATTTTCGGCAACGTTCGCATTGCGCCGACAGGGTTTCTCACACACAATGGAAGGGTAGCAATGAGGCTACGTCACCAACCAGAGGACACCCCACATGGATACCAACGTCATCCGTCTTGACCCCGCCGTTGCGGACGAGGCAGCAGCCCTCATCGCGTGCGAAGCCCTCTGCGATGCCTACGCGGGCGGCAGGGACAGCCACTCCATCGACTGGAGCGACCTCGATACGGCCGTTTGCCTCGCCTTCGATGCGGTACCAGGCACCCGCGAGACGATCGAGACCGCAAGGGAGAAGCTGGACTACGAGCGGTTCGATGAGATCTGCCTGACCTGGAGCGGCGCTCCGACCGCCGTACACGCCTGTTTCCTCCTGTTTCACGCCTACCGGAACGAGGAAGAGACCGAGTGGAGCGATGTGGATGACGCATACGTGGTGGCGAAGCGGGCGATCAGGAACGCCAAGCGTGCCGCGAAGAGGGCGCTAGCCGCCTGACGGCCAGCAGGGGAGGGAGCCGGGACAACCCGGCACCTCCCTCGGGAGCACGACAACAAGCAAACATCAGAAGGGACCGCATCATGGCACACGAGATCCACATTCAAGGCACCGTCTACGGCACCGTGAAAATGGGAGAGTTCCATCTCCTGACCATCGACGGCGTAGAGGGCAACTTTGCCTGGCGGCGTGAGTTGTGCTCCATCCGCTATAGCAGCAAATCCCCCGCGATGCGCTGGGTGGTGTACCGGATCGTTGGTGATCGGCTGGTGGGCTACGATCATCTCGCCCTCTGGAACACCAGCAAGGATGCCTTGGCGGCGATGGCGGCGAAGCATCAGCGCGACAGCAAGATGGATGCCCTCATGGCTGCATGACACGGTGGTCGGGATTGCTCCCGGCCTTTCCTTTGTCTGCGATGGGGACGAGGCGGCAACGATCGCGCCGTCAAAATGTGTAGCAATCGGTGCATAGATATAAAGCCTACCCACCTTCCCGGGAGGACAGGACGGAGAACGCAGTCGGTCGGGGCACCTGACGGCCAACGCCGTTAACTCCGTGCGCTGGTTCCTTGCACGCCGCCAGCCAATCATTCCCTCACCCACAAGAGGTGATGGAGGCAACAGATGGCGGCAGTTAACAAAGCGGGCGCACAGTCCTACGGATGGCTGGAACGGCTCGTGGCGAAGGTAGACGACCTTTCCGGCGGCGCGGTTGGTCGCCTCCTCGAATCCACGGCCCTGTCGCGTCCGTCCGCCAAGTCCCCCTGGGGTGACTGGCAGGGCGTGACGGCGGTTCTCAACAGGCCGGCCGCACCCGCACCTTCCCTGACGGACGCGATGACGGCGACTTTGAACGAGATCAAGGAGTCCGTGAACATCGTCGTGAAGTCGCTCACGCCGGAAGACGGACTCGAAGCCTTGACGCGCAAGCTCAAGGACTTCGGGCTGGAGCTCTACGACAGGTCCGGTGCGAACTACCTGTTCCACCAGCGCACGAAAACGCATCACGCCGCGGTGCAGGTCAATCCGGCCCTGTCCTACCAGTCCACGCTTCTGCTTGACCTCAAGGCGAACCTCGAAAGGGGTCTGCGTAAGCATATCGGCAACGAGCCCTTGGCGCGGGTTTACGAAAGCCCGGAGGCGATGGCCTTCGGCATGGGCTTTGCCGAACTCACGCAGAAGGACCTCGTTGGCGAGAACGGCCGTCAGAAGCGCATCCTGGCCTACACGGAGAGCATGGAGCCGAAGAAGGAAGGAGGCATCGAGAAGAGGGGCTGGCTCGGGTACATCCACGCCGTGGCTTCCGGCGATCCCGACGAGAACCTCCAGATCATCGCGGAGGCAAAGAGGAAGGGGCTTGAACTCGTCCTTCCGGAGCGGACGATGGGTGACGCGAAGAAGGGCAAGCTCGTTCGCGGTATGCCTATCCTCGTGAAGAGCAGGATGGAGAACGGCAGGAAGGTTCCCATGTCGATGCCGTCCGACAAGGTGAGCCCGAAGATGGCGCTTTCCTTCCTTGTGTCGGTGTGGGGCAAGTCCATGATGGACACCTTCATCGCCAAGGCGGAGAAGATCGACAAGATGGGGCCGATACCGTTCGCGCCTCCGAAGAAGCCCGCTGCGGCTCCCGCTCCCGCACCAGCTCCTACCTCCGTCCAGAAGGCGCACGGCACCAAGCTCACCGCGCAGGATCTCGCCGGGCTCGCCGCTCCGGCTCCCGCAAGGAACGCGACCGTCATCGACTTCCAGGAGGCCAAGGGCGACCGCAAGAACGCCTTCCTCGACCAGTTCACGAGGAAGTCGGCACCCGAGCCGACACCTCGCAACGATGAAGTGGATGACATATTCGCGGAGGTGGCGCAGGAGAGCAAACGCGACCTGCGGGTCCGGGTGAATGAAGGCAGGACGGAGGTGTACATCTACGATGGCGAGTTCGATCATGTCGTCAAGAACCCGCTGACGGACAAGCCGCTACCCGTCAGCGACATGCCGAACGGCCGTTACCCGCTGGAGGATCACGAGGGCAAGAAGCTGGGTGTCACGCACGTCAAGGACGGTCGCGTGGTTCACAGGGACGAGAACAACCAGACCCTCACGTTCGCGCCCAAGGGGCCGGCTCCCGAGCCGAGGATGGCGAACGAGCAGCGCGGCTACGGTCGCTGATCCTTACGGCACCGTCCCGACACGATCGAGACCCGTCCCTGTGGCGGGTCTCTTTCTTTTGCGGGCTCCGCCCGGAGGGGAGAGGGACGGCAGGGGTCAGGGAGAACGAAGTGGCATCGCCTTGTCGCTGTGAACGACGTGACGCTCCCCGCCTTTAGCAGCGAGGCTTCTTGGGCGTGCGGCATGTCTAGTGGACATGCCGCCTCCCTCGATCTTTCGTTCCTGCTTCGCGGGCTCGCTTAGGGCGGAGGCCTCCACAGGCTGGCACCGACCGTCCATCGGTGTAGTCAAGGGATGCCGCCCAGTGTTGGCGGCCCAGCGCGAGGATGTTCCTCGCGGCGTTGATGTCCGCGTGCGCGGAATATCCGCACAGTGGACACTCGAAGCGGTCGCGGCTGACGCGCCCATGCTCCAGGTGTTTGGTGGTCTCGTCGTCCTTCGGATGCTTGCCGCACTCCGAGCAGTACTGCGAGGTGTAGCCAGCCGAAACCTCGACGCACTCGCCGCCGAGCCACACCGCCTTGTATTTTGTGAAGCGCCGGATCATGCCGGGTGACACGTCGAGGATAGCGCGGTTTAGCCCCGACTTCTGCGCCACGTTCTTACCTGGGTTCTCGACGGTTCCCTTGGCAGAGGCCGTCATCGCCGGGATGTTCAGATTCTCGAAGGCGAGGTGTGTGTGCGTGTCCGCCAGCTTGCGCGAGATCTGGTGCGCGGCGTTCCTGCGCCGCCGTGCGATCTTGGCCTCGAAGCGGGCCAGCGCACGCTTAGCCTTAAGACGGTTGCGCGATCCCTTCTTCTTCCGGGACAGGCTCTTGTGCAGACGCGCTCTGCGGCTCATCTCCTCGGGGGAGATGTTGGGCATGGGCAGGATCAGTCCCTCGGACGTGACCGCGCCGGTGGCGACGTTCAGGTCCACGCCGCCCTCACACCTGCGGCGAGGTGCGGGATCAGCGACCTCCAGTACACAAGCTACGGAGGCGTACCAGTAGTCGCCTTCCCTCGTGACAGTGACCGATTTCGGGGTGCCCTTGACCTTGCGGTGGGCGACCATCCGCACCTCGCCAAGTTTCGGCAGCTTCAGCCTGTGGCGCGAGACGGTGAAGCCCTGCGGAAAGCGACAGGAGTCGTTCTCGAACTTGCGCCGCGGCCTGGGGTACCCGGCACGTCCGGCGAAAAAGTTCTCGAAGGCCTTGTTCAAGTCCATCAGTGCTTGCTGGAGGCACTGACTAGGGGCTTCCTTGATAAACGGGAACTCGGCCTTGAGCGCGGGCAGGTCATTGGCTCCCGCGTGATAGCCGACATGCCGCCCCTTGCGGCCGAAGGTGCGCCGCTGCTCCAGCGCCAAGTTGTAGACGAGACGACAAAGACCGACGACCTTGACGAGCAGAACCCGCTGCTCGTCAGTCGGGTAGATCCTGAACCTGTACGCCTTGTGCATCAGCATCATTGGAACATACAGTGAACGTACAAGCTTGGCAATCCTGTGGACGCGCCTCACATCCTCGCTCTCGTGGGTGAAGTCTTTTGGCCCATCCCCCATAAGGGGAACGCCTGTCGCCACGGACGACATAAGCCAGTCCCGGGTGCCGATGCCTCGGTAATTGTTGACATGACGGCCGATGCCGCCGCCAACCCATTGATACGTCAACGCTTTTAGCAAAATAGGTCTCGCCGGCATATTGCGCCGACAGAGTTTTGCATACATAATCCTAACAGTAGCCGATGGGGCTACTGCACAGGAGCAAGCGAGATGAAGAAGATCACTCTCTCCGTCACCGACAGCAACGGCAAGGTTCACACCCGGACCACCGCCCGCGAGTACACCCACGCTGTGGTGTTCCGCAACTCCGCCACCTGGCACGGCTCCTATGCCCATGCCCTCAAGAAGCAGTCCCACTGGATGGGTCACGGCAAGGTCGAGATCATCGAGGTGAAGAGGGGCTGATCCCTCCAGGGCCGGAGCGATCCCCCGGCCTCCCACAAGCGGCAACGATCAATCGAGGAGGAACACATCATGGCAAGCATCAATCCCCACCACGTCATGCACGGCGGACTCCCGCTGGTGCTGGCAAAGGGCAAGATCACCGAGCGCAAGGCCGCGGCCGCGCTCCGGGACATTGGAGTCCTTTTCCATGTCGGCAAGAACGAGGCCGGCAAGTCCGTGTACACCGTCAACTACGTGGACGGCGACGAGACCACCGAGTGGGCTGGCACCGATCTCTTCGGGGCGGTGATGCAGGGCTACATCCTCCAGATCAAGCGCGGCATGTTCGGCATCACGCCGCTGCCCTTCTGACCGACACCGGAGCCGGGAACGCCACCCGGCTCCATCCACCGACAACAATCACCAAGGGAAGGATGACGACATGAGCAAGAACACAGATCAGGTAGACAAGGCGATCAACGACCTCCTGAACGCAATCGGGGTGGCCTGGGAGGCCGCTGGCAATGCGGCGGCGATCATGGCCGTCCGTGCGCCCGACGACGAGAGACTGGAGTTCCTACAGCACTTGAATCGCTGGCGGTTGTCCGACCTCGCCCAGGAGGCCGGCGACAAGCTGATCCGCGACAACGCCTGACAGTGCCGGAGCCGGCGACACCTCCGGCTCCACCCACCACCGAGACGACGACAGCCAGCAGGGAAGGGGACGCGTGATGAACGGCGAGAGGCAGATTGAGGAAGCGATCGACGCAGCGATGGATGCCCTGTGGGCGGCTAGGGATGCCTTCGAGCGGGCCGAGATGATGGGTGAGGCAACGGAGGACGGTCGCACGGACTTCCTCAACGAGATGAAGAGGCGGCTCGATGGCTGGCACGAGGAGGCCGGCGGGAGCCTCTGCCGGCTGTGGGCCTGATTGTTGGCACGTACCAACTTTCACCATCCAGGACCATGCGAGACCCGCCCCTCCAAGGCGGGTTTTCTCATGCCCGGAGCAGGTCGGCAATTGTTGACAAGGCGGGTCCGGATCGGCGGCAACCCGTTGAGAAATAGGCGTTTTCAGCGCGTTTCACGTTGCGCCGACAGGGTTTCTCACACACAATCATACCAGTAGCCGATGGGGCTACGGCATCATCTGGAGGAACCCATGTACGGTCTGATTTTTGACGAAACCCACGGCACGGTCGGCACCCTGACGCTGACGGACGCGCTCGACACCTCGGACGTGTTCGACCACCTCGAGGCGGCGCAGGAAGCCGTCAGGACGGCGGAGGGGGCCGCGGACGTTCCCGCGGAGTCCGACGAGGATACGGTCGGAATGGACGAACTCCAGGGGATCGCGGAAGAACTGGAGGAAGTGGCCGACCAGCTCGAATCCGCTTTCGGCTCCGAGGCCCGGGACGGCTTCACGCTTCACCATGAGGACAATCTTCGCCAAGCCGTCAGGGAATGGATGGAAGAACTCGAAATCCTGACCCCGGCGGCAATCGACTTCGGCGTGGCGACCCACCTGAACATGGACGGGATCATCCACGACATGAAGGGCAACGGCATCCTCCGGTACGTGGTTATCAAGGGGCAGGTGTACTGGCGCATCGGCTGATCGGCACCATCCCGAGCCTGACGAGACCCGCCCACCAGTGGCGGGTTTCTCTTTGCCCGGGTCGTCGGCAATTGTTGGCAAGACGGATGCCGAGACTGGGACCGACCCCTTCCGCTTCCCTCTCCCCCTGCCGGCAACGGCCCTGACGCGGCGATGGCTTTGCGCGGCCGACCCGCCGCCTGGCCGGGGTAGTTGTTGACACGCCGGAGCAACCGAAGCTGCCTTCATCGACTGCTTCGAGTTTCGAACTAAGCCGTTCATTTTTCTGCCGTTTTCTTCCTTGTCCTGCCGATTTCCGATTGCGCCGACAGACTTTCGCATACAGAATATGACTGTAGCGATGTTGCTACGTCACCGACCGGAGCAGGACCGATGAACGACAACTTCCCGAGCATCGAAGCCAAGATCGCAGACCTCACCGCGAAACTCGGACTCCTCTACGACAAGACCGACACCGCCCAGGGCGAGGCCGACTACGGCGCGATCTGGAACCAACTCCAGGACCTGTACGCCGACAACACCGATCCCGTCCTCATGTGGGATCGCATGGCCGCTTGAGGCGGCATCGGCGGGGCCGGGGCGATCCCGGCCTCCCCGGACCGGACGACAACCACGAACATCGGAGGACAGGCACATGCGTTTCGAGATCACGAACCACGGCGACTACGGCAACCTCGGCGCTCTCAAACTGGGCGACTTCATTGACTGCCGCCTGATCGAGAAAGCTTCCTACGCCACGCAGGACGAGGCCTTTGCAATCGCAGAAGCCGCCGCCGGCGACCGCATCGGCATCGAGGATCGCCTTGACGAGTTCCTGGTACGGCACCCGGAATTCAAGACCCCGGCGCACCACGCGAAGATGGCGGAAGCCGAGGCGTTGTCCGACCTCTATTGGGCCGTCAACGGACTCGCTCACCGCGACCGCATGGCGAACGGTGGCCGGAAGCGGTACCGCACTGCGGACGAGGGCGAGATCCTGGTCCACGACGACCGCCTGATCCCGGCACTTACCGACCACCTGCGGAACGTCAAGGCGTTCGGCCCGATGATCGAGGAGTTGGGTTTCCGCCAGTTCATGGATTGGCCGCGGCTCAAGGAAGCCATGCGTCTGAACGGCGAGATCGTGCCGTTCCCGGTCAAGGATCAGACCTACTGGGCCATCGCACGCTGACGGCGGCACCCGGAGCCGGGGAACGCCTCCGGCTCCGCACAGGACGACAACCAGCAACAGGGAGGGAACATCATCATGAACGAGACCTATCGCGGCACTGTCGGCACCCTCGAACTCAAGGACTGGATCGACTTCATCTCCATCGTCCGCGCCACTAACAACGCCGAGGACAGCAAGTGGGATAGCGCGGTCGAGGCACTTGGCGATCTCTGGCAGATCGACGGCCATGCTTGCGACCTCCTGGAGATGAAGCACCCGGAGCGCATCACGGCGGCATACCGCGAGGACAAGCGCGTGTACGACGGACTGTGGGCCGTCACCGAGGAAGTCAGGAAACTGCCCAAGCGATTCCGCAAGGGTGACAACGGCGACCTCGGCAAACTGAAATTCGTCCACGACGACCTGCTGCCCGAGGTTCTGGCCGACCTCCTGTATCATGATCGCGTCTTTGGCTACGAGCACGACGACTTCGGCCTGTCCGAGTTCATCCGTTGGGGGAGCCTTGCCGAGCGCATGGAGAAGGACGGCCGCATCAGGTCGATCCTGATCCCGACCAGGCATGGCAGCGAACGCTACTGGGTGACGGCGATCTGATCGGTGACGACAGCAGGAGCCGGGAGCGATCCCGGTTCCCTTCCAGGAAGCGGCAACGGGGAGGGCAGGACGATGAGCATCATCTACGCAGGGGTCACGAAGACGATGAAAGCTATCCGCAAGGCGGCGGATGAAGTCCGCATCGTGGACGGCTTCGAGGTCTACAGGAGCAAGCCAGCCGAGACGGTGAAGTATGCGCCGATGCAGCCAGTCGCCGTCGAGCACGTCGAGGCCGGCACCGTCTGGCAACGTTTCGTCTACCCCAACGGCACTACAAGCCACTGGATCGCCGTCCTCACTCAAGAGGGCGAGTTCGGGGATATGTACTCCCTGACGACCAACGGCCTTACGCCGATCGCGGCCCTGAACGCCGTCTACCTCGCCTACGTGGACGGCCGTTGCCGCGGCGATGCGGAGGGATCCCATAGGTGGAGGCAAGCATACTTTGCCGATGGGCGGACGGCTCACTGACGCGCCGCCTCCAACGGCAAAACCGACAGCGACCCGCCGCCAGACGGCGGGTTTCGCGTTTCAGGGGCAGGTTCCGGCCGATCCTCAATGTGCAGCCGTTCATTGCGACCCTCCGGGTCAAGGGGAAAGGGGGCGGCGGAGTTGACCTGTCCGTGCCGCCGCCTCCTGCCAATTGTTGACACGCAGGGCCGCAACCGACCGCCCGATGGCGCGGCGGGATCGCCCGGAGCCGGAACGGCGGCGCGAACGGTGCTGCGGATCCTTCGAAATTCGAACTAAGTCATTCAGAAATAAACATTTTTGGCAATCTTTTTCTTGCTGGCGCGTTGCGCCGACGAAGTTTCCAATACATACTCATAACAGTAGCCGATGGGGCTACGGCAACGGAGCAAGCGAGATGAGCGACTACCCCTACCAAGCAGAGATCCAGGACGGCTTCACAAGCGGCGATGAGATGTACTGCTCATGGTCCAGCGCGAAGGAAGCCGCCGAGGAGGAAGGCTTCATCGCGGCGAAGGTTCTGATGGATGAGGCCATCGCGGCACTGGAGAAAGCATTCAGCCTGATGACCCAGGCGAAGGGATTGCTCCCTCAAGACAAGAAGGTGGAAGCCGGGGAGTGACCCCGGCACACCATCCCGGAACAGACGACGATAACCAATCACAACAGCAAGCACAGGGAGGATCATCACATGGCACACTTCTATTGCAACGTCATCGGGAGCAGGGGCACGGTCGGCAAGGGTGCCGGCAAGGACTCGGGCATTTCTGCCACCTTCCTGACGGAAACCGAGGCTTCACCCTCTGTCGAAGTCCGCTTCTTCCACAAGAACGGCCAGGACCACCTGATCGTATGGGTGGGCGACAAGAAGATCCTTTCGATGCCGACCACCGAGGCGGCGAAACTCGACACCATCAGGGAGGCAGTCGGGGCTTAACCCCGGCTTTCCCCCAAGTCGCTGACGGCAGCGGCAGCGGCTTCGGGGAGGGCTGTTCCTCCGAACCCAGCGCAACAGCGCACCGCCACTGGAGTCACTACCATGCAGACCAACCGTGAACGCGAGCTCGACGCAATCGAATTCATCCACGACAGGACGTATAACCTCATGGAAGAAGTGCTCGATGAGCTCGACCGCAGGGGGATGTGGCGCTTCAAGGGCGACCGCGAGAAGTTCCCCGCCGTCTACGAAATCCTCGACGGACTGGATGCGTTGCGGGAGCAGATGGCGCTGCAACTGCCGGAGGAACAGGAAGCCGCCTGATCCCCGCACGGAGCCGGGGCGACCCTCCGGCTCCCGTCCCGGAGCGGTACGACAGCAAACATCACAGGGAGGAGCCGCACCATGACCGATCTCGCCAACTTCACCGCCAACGACCTCATCAACGAACTCGGCCGCCGCAGGATCGTCTGCTTCACCGTTTCGGCCGACACCATCGCCAGCGAACTCGCCGGCATGGGCAAGGGCGATGCCGATAGCCAGCGCGAGTGCGCCGAGTGGGTGATGGAAAACTACTTCAAGCACGTGCGGCGGGTGATCGAGGAGAACGGCGACGAGGCAGTCTACTACCTGGCCGAGAACTGCTGGGAGGACTTCACCCGCGAGGTCGGGCAAGCCGCCTGACCCCATCATGGAGCCGGGGACACCCTCCGGCTCCATCCCGGAACGACACGAAGCCAATCACAACAGGGAGGAAACCACGCCATGACCGTAACGCCAGCACAATTCAAGGATCGCATGTCCTCGATCAAGCACCAGATCCGCGACCTTTGCGACAGCCTCAACGAACTCGGATGCGACCTCGAGGGACAGCCGGGTGCCGGAACGGCATTGGAGAGCATGGAAGAGTCCTGGGGGCACCTCGACAGAGCCGTCAGGACCCTGTGCTTCTTGAGCATCCCTGCGGTGCCGACCGAGAGTGAAAGCGCCTGATCCTCAAGGCATCGCACAAGATCAGAAGCCGTCCTCCAGGACGGCTTTCTCGTAATCGTTCGACTTCCGAAGCAATGTCTCCTGCCGAGAGCCAAACAAATTCTGTCAACAATTAGTATTTGGCAATTCCTCCTTGCCTAACTGCCGATTTTACCACTTGTTTGGCTTGTTCTGTTCTCGCGGCCATCTTGCGCCGACAGAATTTCGGAAACATACTGTTATCAGTAGCAATGAGGCTACGGCAGCAGGAGGCGGAACATGACGCGCAAGGATTTCGGCAACGGCATCACCACTGACAGGCAGGACAGCTACGAGATCGTCAAAATTGACGGCAAGAGCGCCGGCATCGCCTTCCTGACGGATCGCAACGGAAGGTGGATTGGCTTGAAGCCAGATCCCACCCGGAGCGATGCGTGGACCGAAAAGTTCACGGACGACCAGGACTGGATCAACACCTACAAGTCACTGCCGTCCCTCAAGGCCGCAATCGAGACCTGCATTACGGCCGAGTTCGTAGCGAAGGTCCGCGCCGAGAGGAAGGCGGCCGCTGAACAATGGAGGGCTACCGTTGCCCGCTACCAGGCGGAGTTCGGATGCACCGAGGAGGAGGCGAGGGATTTCGCAGGGTGCATCCTGGGCACGAGGAATAGCGTCGAGAAGGAAATCAAGAAGATCGAGTCCCACGAGGAGCAGTTCACGAGCCTTGCGCCTGAGAACCTCTATGTGGCGTTCTCCGACCGGGGCATGAATGCGCTCGTCGGCGCGGCTACGAAGGGCACCTGGACCAAGTTCCTGAAAGCCCTCGATTCAGACAACGTTCTCGAGTCCCTCCAGCAACTCCGGCGTTCGCTCACGGAAGACCACATCCAGGCCTCCCGCAATGTAGGCAAGCGGGCCGAGCATCTAAACGAGATCCATGACCTCATGCGCGAAGCACGCATCCGAGCAATGGCCGAGGTCCTGATGCAGATTGATACAATCGAGGTCTACGTCCCGGAGGCCGCGGCCCAGCAGACAGCCGCCTGACGCTCACAGGGAGCCGGGACCAAAGCCCGGCTCCCTTCCTTTCGGGGAGAGGGAACGGCAGGTGTGGGACGCTCCCTGCTCCATCGCGGCAGATTGCCTCTTGCGCCGACAGGCTTTTGCCTACACCATCATATATAGAAACCGCAATGTCGCGGTCAGACACGGAGAACGGACATGCGCGTAGGGTTCAACAACAGCGGCTTCGAACAGGACGGCTACCGCTACATGACGAAGGGCGCGTTCCTCGAGGGCGGCGTGCCGAAGGTCCGCGTCGAGCTCTTCAAGCAGAACGGCGATGGCGACTACGAGCGCATCGGCACCTTCTACATCCCGCGCAACCGCACCCAGTCCTCGATGATGACAGAGACCATCGTGCGGCTGGTCGATGAGCGCCGCGCCGCGAGGGCGGTCGCACGATGATCGGCCTCCGCAACGTCCGCCGGGCTCCCGAGGTGATGGTCCCGCTCACGAACGGCAGGTTCGAGCGGGACGGCATCCTTTACGAAGCCGTCGGATCCGTTGTCCTCGGGAACCACCCGAAGGCCCGCATTGCGGTTTCGCGCATCCCGGAGGACGGCGGCGAACCCGTTTCCATCGGCACCGCCTCGATCAAGAAGCCGGCAGGGGCGACCGAGATGACCGAGGACGCGATCGTGCGTGGCGTGAAGCGAGTCCTGGCGCTGGACGAGACGGCGACTGTCGTTGACCTGTTCTGATTTCGAAGCAAGCAAGGGAGGGCACATCATGACCGTTCTCGAAAGCGTTCCCAAACTCGGTAGCCACCGCTTCATGGTGGACCTCGAAAACGCCATCAGGGCGAGGCTCAACGCCGAGATCGCGGGAGGTCTCGCCGCCATGCTGTTCGAGCGGGACCGCGAACCGGAACTGTGGGTGTCCGTCCACGGATACTCCTTCTACTTCCGGGCCTCGATCCCGCAGGACTGGCTCGATCGAGAGGTGGAGGATCGGGTCACGCAATGGCCGGGGGACACGCTGCCGGAAGGCTACGGGGAAGCCGTCAGGACAATCGCCGCCTGTCATGTTGCGCGGGATGCCGTGAGGCTCGGGCTGTACAGGGCGATTGCCGACAGCGACTCCATCAGGCACCAGATCGAGCGGTGCCGTGAGGAAGAGCAGGACGAGGCCGCATGACGGCAGGGGGTTCCGGAGGCAACCGACACGCCGCCGGCGACAGGGACTGGTTACTAAAGAAGGGAGGGCCATTGCCCTCCTAAACACATGGAAGGAGAACGCGCATGAACATCGTGAAGCACCAGAAGGCCCGCAACGTCTACAAGATCGCCGGCTTCCAGCCGATCCACGGCATCGCGGAAGGCTGGCTCATCCGTCACGTTACCGGCACCGATACCGTTTCGATCTGGAACGAGCGCATCCCGAGCGCGGACTTCGAGAAGGACTTCTCGGACATTGGCGGCATCGAGGACGGCAACATCAACCAGGCCGCTGGCTACATCGTCGCCGCAGCGCGTGACAGCGACGACCTTGCAAAGAAGGTTGCCGCCGGCCTCGTGCGCCAGTCGGCCTGACGGGGCCCGCCAGCCGCAGGGCAAAGGGAGGCGAACGTGATCCGTGATGGCATCAAGACCCTGGAGGAAACGGCCGAGGCGCTGGATAGGCTCTTCGGCCAGTTCCGGCTGGAGGTCGAGTCCATGCGCGGCCGTCACGTTGCCCGGAGCGAGGCGTTGTTCGGCACCGTCATCGACCTCGAACTGATGCCCCGCAAGGCGCGGGACGGCATCGAACGCCTCAAGGAGATCGCGGACGCGGACGAGGCGGATTCCCGTCAGGGGGATCGTCTGCAATCCGGCGGGGCAGGGGGCACGGCTCCCCGTCCCGCCGACACCGATCCGGTTCGGGAACCGCGTCCGTCCCTGCTTCGCCCCCGCCATCCGAGGCGCGGCGCTTAAGGATTCATCCCGGACCACGCGGCAGCGCCATTTCTCGACGCTTCTCACGTCTTCTTGCCGCCGATACTTCGCCGCTTGAGCGCCGGCCTGCATGATTACGCAGATGGACTTGCGCCGATCAAACCACGCACACATGCTTCCCTAGGCGCACCATCGTGCGTTCGGATCCTTTATCGCAAGGATCGAGTCCTGATAATCACATGAGGAGGCGGGGGATGTTGAAGCGTTTGAAGAGGATTGGCGACCTTCCGTATGCGGTGCTTGCCGCTGCCACGGTCTCGGTGACGGCAACGGAGGCCAACGCGCAGCAGACGGCCGGGGACGTTGCCCAGAACCTGATCGACCAGGCCGGGGCGGTCGGCAAGCTGGTCGTGGCGGGCACCTTCATCGGAGGGCTGGTCATGCTCGGCACCGGACTGATGAAGCTCAAGGCCGCGGCCGAGAACCCGAACCAGACCAAGTACTCGGAAGGCCTTTGGCGCTGTGGCGTAGGTGCCGCGATGGTTGCCATCCCGGCCTTCTCCGGGACGCTCTCCGCCACCCTGGGCTTCGGGGATTCGCCCGACATTACTGCCGGAGGCGGGGCCCAGTTCTGACGGCGGCGAGGCAGGGGTGCCGGGGAAACCCGGCACTTCCTTTATGGGGAGGTTTCTTTTTCAAGGAGGTGAATGATGGGTAGGTCGGCAGGTCGTTTTCTCGTTGCGTCCGCGTTGCTGTTGCTGTTGCCGGGTGCGGCCCTGGCGGCTGGCGAGGGCGGGGGCAACACAATCGGTATCAAGCTGTATGACCTGCTTTCGGACGTTTGGAAGCCGTTCTTCATCCTCGTCAGCTTCGCCAGCTTCATCGGCGGTCTCCTGCTGCTTGGCCTTGGGCTGACCAAGCTGACGCGCCAACACGAGTCCCGGGGCGGCATCTGGGGGTCCGGTCTGGCTCACATCGTCGCCGCAGCCCTCCTGATCTCGCTTCCCGATGCCGCCGGGGTGGGCATCACGACCGTCTTCGGCTCGTCCACGACCTCATCCTCGCTTGGAGCAACGGTCCTGGACACGGAAGGCGGCGACGGGTCGGGCTTCGATCTCGCCCGCACGCTGTTCAGCATCCGTGCACCAGGAGGGACGGCGGACTGCCTCGGCGCAACGGCCCCCACCGAATGCATGGCGCGAAACCTTGCCGAGAACGCGGTCCCTATGGGGATCTGGACGCTGTTCGCGTTCGCCTTCATCATCGGACTCATCATGTTCGCGTCCGCCGTGGCCGACTTGGCGAAGGGCCAGGACAGGGGCATCTCTCCGAAGGGGATTGCGGCGAAGTTCATCTCCGCGATCGCCCTGATGAACGGCGGCGTTTTCTTCACTTACGCCACGAACACGCTGCTGGGTGACAGGTCGGGCGGTGCCACCCTTGACGCTAGCGGTCTCGTAGAGGGCTCCTCGATGCTCTCGTACACGCCGCCGGCCGGACCCGCCATCCTCGAGCACTACGCCAACCTCATCGGGCACGTATTCACCATCCTCGTCTTCTTCGGCGCATGGGCCTTCGTCAAGGGCATCTTCACGCTCCGTGCCGCCTCCGAACAACGTGGACAGGCAACGGTTGGCGGGGGGCTCGTGTTTCTCGCGGGCGGAATCCTGCTGGCGAACGCAAAGTACACCGCGTGCGTTGTGATGACCACGATGGGCGGCACTGGGATGGGCGCGACCTTCTGCAACTAGGCCGGCCAGACCCTCCTTCATCCTCCTCTCCCCAAGACCCGCTCCGGCGGGTCTTTCCTTTCGTGGCTGCCTTATGTGGTGATCGCCTATCTTGCGCCGACAGGGTTTTGACGACAGACTCTTGTTGTGGCGGATGATCGCCACGACCACGGAGAGACACCATGAAGGGCAAGAGCAAGTCTCGGACGATCGGGTGCCCGATCACGATCGACCACTACCGTCATGGCCGCAAGGGCCACCTGGAACTCATCCTTCGGCTCAAGCGCGAGATCAGGTCCTGCGGGGATGTTTCCAAGCAGCCGATGCTGGCTCTCGCCACCGCAAAACTCGGCAAGAAGCTCATGAAGCAGCGGAAGAGCCTGGCGAAGATCCGCCGCCAGCCGATCGTAGAGGCGATCTGACAACGGGCCGGGTCGATCCCGGCCTCCCCCACCCATAACAACGAGGAGGACACCCATATGCCGAAGTTCGCAAAGGTCGAGTACACGATGGTCCAGATCAACGGGAGCGGCCGGAAGTCCGTCCCGGTGCCGAACGCGATCCTTGCCCTGATCGGGGAGGAAGTCTCGCGGGCCGACCTGCTGCCGCATCATCACGCCGCTTGCATCACGCTGGAGCGCGGTCATTCCGCCGTCAGCGCCCACTTCTACGATGAGGACGGCAACCGTATCCCCGAGCTCTCGATGTTCGGGTTCCACAAGAACGCGGACGGAACCTACGACAAGTTCGACTGGTCGATCCGGCTCCCGGAATACGTGGCCGCTGGCCTTGCAAGCGCCGCCTGACATGCTCGTCAACTACGACAATCACGGCTTCGAGCAGGGCGGCTTCCGCTTCGAGACGCACGGCACCGTCCTACGGGACGGAAAGCTGATGCTCCGTGTCGTCGTCTCGCAGTTCACGGTGGGCGGCGGCATCTGCCGTCTTCCGGGGCCGGCCATCGAGATTCCGTGTCCCGCCGATCAGACGAGGATGCGTTCCGGGACGATCAGGAAGCGGGTTCTGGCTGCACTCCGCAGTCGCAAGTAGGGAAAGGGACACCATGACCAAGAGAGACTTCATCAACACCGTCAGCGAGAACATGCCCGACCAGCAGCGGGCCGGCATCGCCGTCACCTGGCAGGACTGGGGCAATCCCGAAGGCGCTTACATCGCGGAGGCGTACAGCCAGGACACTTGCATGGAGCTCATGGCGCTCGGCGGCACCGTCCACGAGCGACTGGCGAACGGCAACTGGCGGTTCCTCATCGTCCGCAGCACGGCCCTGTTCCTCAAGGAACGCCTCGATCCCATCGCGCTGGAAGCATTGAAGGACTACGGCTTGGGCCAGAACATCCTTGATGACGTTCGGGAAGCCCGCCGCATGTACCGCGACCAGCAGAAGAAAACCGCAGAGGCCAAGGCAGCGGTCGAAGCCGACCCGGATAACGAGGGCAAGCAGCACGCCTACGCCGCCAGCTTGTCCGATGAGCGCCTGATCCGGGACGAGTATCGCGGGCGCACCACCCGCCGTTGGCGTGTTGTCATGTCCGACGATGTGTTGCCGATCTTGCAGGACGTGCTCGACGGCATGGCCGACGATGTTGGCTTCCGGATCAACGCCGAGCGCCTGAATGCCGATAGGCCAGTCCTCCTGATGGTGGCCGAGGTCGCCCGTATCGAGGCCGAGGTCAACCGCCGCGCCAAGCGCGAGGCCATCCGGTTCCGGCCTGTGGATTGATGCAGCCGGCGGCGGGAACAATTGAGGGACCAACCAAGAAAGGGAGGGGCATCCGGTGAGGAAGGTAGACAGCAGGACCGAGGACGATTTCGCGGCAATGGAGGATTTCAGGGCCACCATCAAGAAGGCGCTGGACGAGGCCAACAGGCTTGAGACCCGGCTTCGCTACCGCGCCCTGTCCGATCTCTGCCCCGACCAGAGGGCCAATGCCGCGGACCTGCGCGGCATCCTCGAGCGGATCCAGGTGATGGAGCGGACGCTGAACGAAAGCTTCATCTTCGCCTGATCGGCTCCCTACCGACTGACGGCAGACCCGCCCTCGAGGCGGGTTTCCTTTCAGGGGAAGCGTGGCCGTCTGTAGGGGGACCGGAGCCGTGATCTTTCCCGCGCCGCCACCTTCCGGCGCTCGGCCTCGATTTGAGCCGTCAGCTCCCTATCCCGCCGGAGAAACCGCCTGTGGGCGATCTTCGCCCCCATCACCGCGAGGAAGGCCAGCGTCACGAGCGTCACTGGCGCGATCACGAGCAGAAACCATTCCGCCTCATTCATGGCCGCTTCCCGTCCCTGACGGGCTACTTGTGGACGCGGCGAACACCCCCCACTCCCCTTTGCTCCCGGCTCCCGCCATACGTGGGTGCTTTCGGTTGGTCGGGTCCAGTCTCTTCGTCGGAGGACGTGCCCGATGGCCTGTTCCGCTTCCGCGTCCTGTTCGGAGGCGGCTCCCTGTTCAGGGCGGCACGTTCCTCCTCGATGCGGTCCAGCAGGAACTGTTCCCTGACGGCGAACCGCCTGGCCGCGATCTTCATCGCCAGAAACGCCAGCGCCGCGACAACCAGGATCGTGATCGGTGCATAGACCAGAAGAAACGTCTCTGCTGGGTTCATCACGGTTCCTTCATGAGCCCGAGAGTTAGCATACCCGCTGTATTTAGCGCGATCATCACCGCAAGCCAAATCGCAAGGGCAACAAGGAAACTCCCGGCGGCGGGCATTGATCCAGCCGCGCTTGCCGACGATCCGACACCAGCCTCGATCCAGAAGCGGGTGGCGAATGGGGTGACGATGCCGACACCCAGCGATCCCGTCCCGACCGTGTTGAAGGTACTGGCGGCTAGCTTGACACGCTCGTTGTAGATCGTCCGCTCCCGCTTGAGCTCCCCCTCCAAGGGCACGAGGCCCATCCCCGTAGGCGTTGGTGTCGCCGCCGTGGGTGTCGCCACTCCGCCTGTCATTCCGTCCGCCTCCCTGTGCGCGATCCGCGCCACCCTGGCTTTACTTGGTCGGCGGATCAACAGCCAAGTCTCTTCTTCCGGGAGGTCGGTTCCGAGGGGGAGAGGGGAAGACGGCTTGGCCGTGAAGGTCGTCTTCAACTTACAATGACTGTTTTCGCAAGATTTCGCGGCCTCAAAATAAATCGCTTGACAAGGATCATAGTTGAACGCGGATAGAAAAAGGGTCTTTCGAGCGCCGCCTTCAATGTATCCGTTCCGGTTTTACTATCCTGTTGCTAGAGTGCCGATTGGACAGCCAAGCTATCTTCTTGTATTATGTATGAGTGTTGCAGTTCCCGCTGTAACACGACTTACCCACTACATGGAGAGTTACCAACATGCTCACAACGCCTTCTACCAAGGGTCTCCGGCTCCAGGAAGCCGTCAACGACGAGGCGGCGAAACCCTACTGCGGCGCGACCGCCATCGCCTCGATCACCGGGCTGCCGATCTCCGTGTGCAAGAACGCGCTGCGGACAGCGCGTTTCGGTGCCGGCTGGGTCAAGCGCGACCGCATTCCCGTCATTAAGGGCACGCGCCCGCACCACGTTGAGGAAGCCTTGCGCTTGCTGGGGTACAGCGGCAACTGGATCCACCTCTTCAAGCGGCAGACCCTCGCCGGCTGGCTGGAGAAGCGTCCCCAACGGATGAAGGACTATCCGTGCCTCGTCGGGCTGACCAATCACTGGGTGGCGGTTTCCGGTTGGACCTTCTGCGACACCTGGACCAAGGGGCAGGTTGTCGATGCCGAGGACGCGCCGCACCGCCGGAAGTGGGTCGAGCGCGTGTTCCTCGTCTCGGGGCGCGTTCCCGCCCAGGAGATCCCCAGCAAGCTGCCTGCCGCCAAGGACCCGGCCAAGCGTGCCGAGCGCAACGCCAGGGCCAAGGACCGCAACGGGTTCAAGCGGTTCCTCGCCGGCTACGGGGCCACCTTCGAGGCCCGCGAGAGCAACTGGCACCGGAACCAGATTGACGACGTGATCGTGACGTTCCCGACCGAGCGCGGCCTGAAACCCCTCGGGATCATGTTCTACGACTGGGACGGAGCCCGTCAGACGGTCCTCGACTACCTTGAGGACCCGAACTCCGACCTCTTCGACCACGAGGAGGACGACGAGATGGTGTGGTCCGAGTATTGATCCCCCACCCGGGGCCGGGTCACTCCCGGCTCCCATTCCTCCCGATGGATACCAGACCAGGACATTGTTGACATGAAGGACAACGCAGTCACACCAGGCGCCGGGGACTACCGGATCGAGGTCGAAGCCGGCCTCTGCATCATGCCCAACTTGAGCCTCACCGCCTCCTGGAAGGCGCGGGTCGTCTTCGTCCATCCCTGCGGCGGCATCTCCCACACCGGGGCCGTTGCCGAATCCCTGCGGGGCTTCGACCCCCACAAGGAGCAGGTCACGCGCCGCCTCGAACCCGAGCTCAAGCGCTTCCGTGCCCATCTCGCCAAGACGGGCCAGCGCCTCGAGGGCAACAAGCCGCCGATCCCGCCGGTCGCCATCGAGGTCTCGGAGGAGGAGCGGCAGGAGCAGGAGTTCACCTCGTACATCGCCGGCCTCGACGCGACCTACGAGACCCGCCGCAACGCCTACGGCGAGATCGTGCGGGTGATCGTGGACCTGCCGATGAACTTCGGCCTCATGCCGCTGTCGATGCTCTTCTGGGACTGGGCCGGGTGCAAGTCGATGGTCGAGACCTACATCGCGGAACCCGATGCCGAGTGGTTCGAGTGGCCCGAGGACGAGGACGAGAGCATGGACCCGATGGTCAGGACCGCCTTCTGACGGGAGCCGGGTCCGATCCCGGCCTTCCCCCGAGCCGCCGGCGAGGCTGACGGCTTCGGGGAGGGTTCCCGCCCTTCGCAATCACCACAGGAGAGTTACCAGTGACCTACTACGCCTTCCCGACCTACAACGCGCCCTTCAACTGTCGCGTCTGCAACTTCCGGACCCGCTTCAACGGGCCGACCTCCGAACGCATCGACCGGACGCTGTGCCTGGAGTGCAACGAGTTGGACGGCATCGAGGACAGCATCAAGAGCGGCACTGCCACCCGCAGGGACTTCCAGGATGACATTGACGGACTGACCTACCGGATCCGCTGCCACCACGGCGACTTGAGGCGGGTCAAGGCGGCGTTCCCGGCCGCCGTCCGCTAACCATCGGCAGAAGAGAGGCCGGCTCGGAGCTTCCCCCGAGCCGCCGCCTCGCCTATCGAGGCACCACGCGAAGGACTGAATCCTTCCCACAGCACAAGGAGAGTACCGTGACGAACGTTCGAACCGCCGAGACCAGGGAATTGGTCGAGGAACTGCGCCGCCGGCAGATCGCCGTCATCACCGTCGATGCCGCGGACATTGCGGAGGCACTCCGCGAGAGCGGCAAGGCCAAGGGGCGCGACGACGAGCACATCAACAGGTTCGGCACCTGGTTCATGGAACAGGGCGGACACATCCTGCACGTGGAGTCGTTCATCTGGGACGAGGCCCGCCGCCAGTTCGTGGGCCACCTGATCGCGGAGAGCTACGAGCTCTTCATCGGGGATACCGAAGGCCACCCCGATGAGGCGGAAGCCGCCAAGGCCTGACGGCTTGCCGCCCGGACGACCAGAGACCCGCCCTGATCCGGCGGGTTTTCCTTTGCCCGGGCTGCGCCCGAGGGGGAGAGGGAAAGCGAGGTGCCTCGGGCCGTGCGAGGTCTTGCCCCCGCTGGTCGAATCCTTCCGCCAGCTATTGCGCCGGCAGTGTTTCGTTGGCATCATTTGATTGTAACGATTTTCCGTTACTGCCATTCGGAGCGCAGGACATGCCCAAGAACAACCTGACCGCAAAAGACCTCGCCGCCATTGCCGCCGCCGCCCTCGCCTCGGGCGAAGCCAAGGTGCAGCGGTTGCCGACCCTCTCGGAGCGGGAACGCTTCGAACGCGACGAGGAACTCCGCCTGGAGAGGCGGGAAGCCGCCCGCAACCCGAACGTCATCCTGGCCGCCCGCTTCGACCACCTCGGCCGTCCGTGGTTCGAGAACGGCTACGGAGAGCGCTGGCGGTAAGCGGCGATCCGACCGCGGGACCGGGCGAGTTCCGGCCCCAGTCCCTTCCGCCGGCTATTGCGCCGATGGGCCAGCGATGCAATCATTTAATGGTAACGGATGATCGTTACGGCAACGGGAGAAGCACCATGACCGACCAGATCGAGGATTACGGCAACGGCCTGACGATCGCCCGCGTAGACGGCTATCGGGTCGTTCACGTTGACGGCAAGCCCACCCGCATCGGCTTCTGCATCAAGTGGTGCAGCTATTGCAGGATGAGCTCCACCATCGGCGGCTGGGTCGAAGGCCGCTGTGGCTGGGACACGAGCGAGGAAGCTGTCAACGCCCTCGTGGAAGAGGGGTTTGTCGAACAGGTCCGCGCTGCCCGCGCCGCAGGTTCGAACGAATTCGAGATGAGGGAGAAGGCGGTACCGACCTGGGAGGAGAAGGCCGCTTTCCCGGTGCCCGCCGACGAGCGCAAGGCTCTGGAAGCCCGGACCCGCAAGCGCAAGGTCGTTGAGACGCGCACCCTGTGGCCGGGGCACGACCGCACGGACACCTACTACGCCGTGACCGTTGACGGCATCGACACTGGCCTTTCCTACACCAAGGACGGCAACTGGTGGCAGCTCTACGCGAGGGACATTGACGGCAAGCGCGTCGAGGTCAAGGGCTGGAGCGCCGGCCGCATCCAGACGGGGATCGACGGACTCATTTCATCGGGAGCCATCTCCAGGATCATCGCCAAGCGCGAGGCCCAGCAGGTCGCCGCCTGATCCCAGGGCCGGGGCAACACCCCGGCCTTCACCGCCGCCAGTCAATCGGGGAGGGCACCATGCAGGAGGACAGGGAAGCATTGCACAGGATGGCCGGCCGCTACGAGATCCGCGCCGCCGAGGCCCGAGCCGGCTGGGTACGCGCCGAGCTCGTATTCGTCGCCGCTGACGGCACGGTGACACCGACCGGACACTACGCCGAGCGGAAGTCCTCGGAAGACGCGATGCGGAAGCATGTCATGGCCGACCTCGAGCCGATGAAGTGCCGCTACACCGACTACAAGGTCCGCTACAGCCTCCGGCTGGAAGTCGTGCGCGTTGTCGATCCCATCCAGGGGAATGTGAATGCCCCGATGCGGGCCATCCCGGCCTCGCAGTTCCACTGACGGCATTCCCGGAGGCGGGCCCGCGGGTCTGCCTCGCCGTCCTCTCCCCGAATCCTTGCGCGGCAAGGATCGCGCTTGACCGAATCCTGCAAGCCTTTGTCGTTTCCGGTTGCGCCGACAGGTTTTCGCATACAGACTGTAACGGTAACGCATGATCGTTACAGGCAACTGACAGCAGGAGAGACAGATGGCAATCAATACGCACTTCCCCAGCTTCTCCGAATCCCGCGATCCCGAGGCACACGGCTTCGTGGCCCGGTGCAGCAACCGCAAGGTCGTGGAGACATGGGGCGACAAAGAACCGAAGTTCTCCGAAACCCACTACGTCCTCACGATCGACGGAGAGGACACCGCCTACTCGTTCCGGAAGGCGGGTCTTTACCGCAACTGGATCCTGCACGTGAGGCGCGAAGACGGCCGGCGCGTCTCGACGCGTAAGTTCAGCGCCTTGGGGGACCGGACCATCAAGGACGCAATCCAGGCCATGTGCTTCAACGGCAGCATCCGCGAAATCCTCGCCCACCGAGAGGCCGTGAAGAGCGCCGCCTGACGCTACGGGGCCGGGGTCACTCCCCGGCCTCCCACCAGCCAACAATCAACGAGAACAGGGAGGACACGCCATGAAGTACCAGATCACGGACCTCAACAACAACGTCTACACCAACTCGCCCGATCTCGACGGCAAGACCGATGAGCAGGTCTGCTCGATCGTCGGCGTGTGGGGAGCCATCCGGTGCCACGACCGGAGCGGGAGGGTCACGATCCTCCGCACGAGCCAGATCGTCCATGTGAAGGTCATCGCTGACAAGGAGTGATCCAACCGGAGCCGGGTTCCGTCCCGGCTCCACGCCTTTTGCATGGCGGCAAGACAGGGGGAGAGGGACGATGGGGGTGATGGATCAGGCCGCAGTCGTCGGCACCGCGCAGGGCTTTCTCGATGCCGTGCTGGCAGACCTGCGGGAGCGGAGCATCGAGGCCGAGATCGAGATCAGGAACGGCACCACCGAGGCCCAGCGCGATGCCGCCCGGGTCAGGGCCGAATCCTTGTGGCACCGGATGCGGGCCGTCCGCTACCTGCTGGCCGACCGATCCATCCACTGAACCTGTCAACAACCAACCTACGGAGGACACGCCAATGACCCAAGCCGCCAACCACCCAGCCGTCAACGCCGCCCACCACGCGCTGGTGGGACTGAACGCCTGGAAGAAGCACTGCGAGAACAAGGCCAGCCAGTGCCGCCAGAAGGCCGAGATCGCCATCAGCGACCGCATGAAGGCGGAGCTGGAGCGCGAATCCTTCTCCGCGATGGCAGATGCCTACGCAGCCGAGGAAATGGGGAACCTCATCGCACGGCATGTCCTCAAGGTGACTGGCAGGAAGCCGGAGTGAGGTCACGCCGGGTCCGACCCCCGGCACAACGATGACAACCGCCAGGAGAGGGAGGCCCCATGACCATGCAGAAGAGCAGAACCATCATTACCGAGAACGGCGGCTGGACCATCACCTACACCAGCCCGACCGAGTTGGTCTTCTTCCACCTGGACAGGGTGTACGATGCGGCGTGGGGCGACCTCGTTGAGAGGCAGCTTGTCGTCATCAACGAAGCCAATGAGAAATCCGATCTGGAACGCGATGCCATTCTCGCCGGCACGAAGCCGATCCAGGCGCAACTGGACGAGCTTCACGACCTCCGGAGCGAGCTCGGGGACTTCGGGCGCACGCTGCACGAGGCAGGCGCAACCAGGACCGTGACCGAGGCCGCAAACGCCTTTGCCGCCGCCCTCGAGGGATGGACGGCCCGCTTCCCCTACGCCGCCACCCTGCTTCTCGACAGCTTGAAAGCAGAGATCGCCAAGGGGCCACTTCAAAGCCTCAAGGACCTCACGCCCGACAGGCGCTGGTTCGACTTCGAGGACTTTGTGTCGGACGAGTTTGTCACGATCTCCGACAACGACTGACGACCACAAGCATCCGCGACCACGAGAGCCCGCTTCGGCGGGTTTTCATTTTGTTGACGTTTCGAAACTCGAAGTATTCGCCATCAGCCAATCCCTGCGAAACCGTTCCGTATCCTTCCGGCCCCGCATTTTCTCTTTGCCGACACATTGCGCCGACAGGGTTTCGCATACATACTGTTGTCAGTAGCCATGAGGCTACGGCAACGGGAGAGAGAACGATGACCGATACCTACACCCCCACCCGCCACCTCGCTGAACTCAAGGAACTTGAGGTGGAGGTCGAAAACCTTGCCCACTTCATCAGCGACATGCTGTGGGACCTCAAGATGGCCGAGGAGGAGCCGGATCCGGCAGTGATCGCCTTCCTCGAGGGCTTCTGCAATAACACCGTCTACCGCGCTCGTGAGCAGGTCTACGACTTCCGCGGCGGCTGGAACGACGAGGATCACGCCTGATCCCGATCGACGGACTGGGAGGCGGCAGAAGTCCCTCCGGTCCCCATAGCGCCAACAATCACGACACGGAGGAACCGCCACATGACCACCAAGACCGATTACACCGCCCTTGCCATCGACGGCGTTCTCGAAACGCTGACCGCCAGGGACCAGGCGCTGCTGATCGAATCCGACCGCCTGATCCGCGCCAGCAACCGTCTTCCGAACGGCCACGAGGACCGTGAACCCCTGTTCGATCAGGGTTGCCTTAAGTCGTGGGAGCGCGATGGCATCTACGAGCTGACGCAGATCCTGGAGTTCGTGAAGGGCAAGCGCCTGTCCTACCTCGAGGAAGCCGTCCGGGTGTACGAGATCGTCCAGAGGGCTGACCGTTTCGGCCTCGGCCTGGAAATGCGCGAAGTCCAGAAGCTTGCCCGCGGCGAGTCCCTGGATGGATGCCTTGCCGATTGACGGCACCCGCGAGTGAGGATGCCGGGGCACAGTCCCCGGCACCGCCCATCGCATCAACGACAACAGGGGAAAGGAAGGAAGCCATGACCAAGCAACTGTACAGGATCGAGACCTTCACGCCACGCTCCAAGCCGGAGGCCATCGCCCTCAAGATCGACGGCAAGCCGAGCCACATCGGCTTCTATCAGGCAACGGAAGAGGATGCCGCGGAAGAAAGTGCCTTCAAGGCCAACCGTTGGTACCAGTGCGCCCACGGAGCAGCAGGTGTCTACACCGACAAGTCGTGGGCCTCCCTCAAGAACGCCATCCGTGCGATCCCCGAGCACGAGATCGAGAGATTCGCCGCTGGCGAGGTCGAGCCGTTCAACTGGCACACGACCTACAAGGAATTCCTCGCGGCGAGGTTCCCCCACATGGCGTGACCGGAGCCGATCGACGGACTGCAAGAAACCCACCCAAACGGTGGGTTTTCATTTGCGCCGACAGGTTTTCGCATACACAATAATGACAGTAGCGATGTTGCTACGACGACGAGGAGGAAACGATGACCGACAGCAAGACCGCAGAGTTCATTGCACTGGCCGCAGAGCATATCGCTGATGCCGAGAGGGAGATCCGGCGAATCGAGAAGAAGGCCGAGAGCAATCTCGTCTCCGCTCTCTTCGATGCTGACGAGTACTTCCAGGCCAAGACAAAGCACGCCGCCTGGTCCGAGATCGCCGGGATCAGCCCCGAGATGAGCATGGCCCGCATCCATATGGGTGTTTCCCGAAAGGTGTCTGGCGGTCGTTTTGTTGAGGACTCGTCCAGCGTGATGCAGAACCTCTACAGGCGATCCGAACTCGCCGCGTGGTGCCATGTCATCCAGGAGATCGGCTACTACCTCGACTGACGGCGACAGGGGCCGGGTTATCCCGGCTCCCATCCCCCGGAACGACGACAATCCAGCAGGGAGGCACCGGACCATGACCGACACGCTCACCATCACCAAGTGCAAGCACACCTTCACGACCTTCACGCCACGCTCCAATCCGGCTGTCGTCGCCCTCAAGATGGACGGCGAGGAAAGCAAGTTCGGCTTCCGTCAGGCGACCGATGACGACCGGGCTCGCGCCTACGATAGAAGCACCGCGAAGGTGGGGCGCTGGTACCGTTGCTACGAGTGGGGCACTCTCGACCTCGATGAGTCGTGGCCCACCCTCGTGGATGCCATCAAGGGGATCCCGGGATGGGAGATCGAGAAGTTCCTGGAGGACAAATCGCTCGGCTACGGGGATGTTGACTGGCACCACACCCTGGAAGAGCGTTACGCGGCGAACGCGGAGAAGGAATACCTCAAGCAGAAGGCGGAGAACGCCGCCGAGCTCGTTAGCCTTCATGCCGATCTTGCCAGCCTCGACGGAGCGGCGGTGGTCAGGAAGGCGCTGGCGCTCCTCGCAACGGACGGCTTGCAGGACCTGTCCGGTGACGACGATGAGGACGACTTCTACGCGGTGCTGGAAGCCAGCCGGAAGCTGGTTGATGCCTTGTCCGATATGAAGGCGGCAATCAACGGGTTCCCCGCCAGGAAAGCCGCGGCCTGATCCAAAGGCAGGACGGCGGCAGAAGTCGCCATCCTTCCCATCAACGACAACAAGCACGAGGGGGATGACAACGATGAGCAACCAGAATGACACCACTGACCCACAGATGACGGCGGCGGCACTCGTAGGCGGCACCAGCGGGATCGTCGGCGGACTCGTCGGCGGCTGTGCCGTCCTTGTCGTCGCCCTGATGATGGGTGGTCCGGTCGGGCCGCAGCCGACGATCCCGGAGGCTGCCAAGCCGGCAGCCGTGACCGTTCAGGAGGCTCCAAAGCCCGCAGAATCCCCGAAGGAGGCGACCGCGAAGTTCGCCCCGAAAGCCTACGGGGAGAGGGTGAAGGCGGTTAGGGACGAGGC
>Ga0216295_1000027_pt1 | contig 27757 bp, 29 predicted proteins | sample 21hB_Boncat_minu_FD_161281 | JGI IMG/M metagenome (GOLD analysis project Ga0216295, IMG submission 161281) | Terrestrial sediment cell enrichment communities for BONCAT metagenomics from Utah, United States - 21hB_Boncat_minus | ecosystem: Environmental > Terrestrial > Deep subsurface > Rock...
ACCCCGCACTGGAGGAGGGTGCCCGCCCCGCCGCGGCTGCTCCCAAGCCGGATGCCGAGGCCGAACGGCGCATAGCCCACATCAGAAGCCTGCGTGCCGAGCTGGACGCCTTCGCTCCCAGGGCCGGGATGTCGGCCCAGTGGTTCTGCCAGTTCGTCGAGGAGCGTCGGGAGGACGGCGCGACCTTCGCCATGCTGGCACGGGAGCTGGACGATCCCAGACGGTCGATCCGGTTCACCGAGGAAAGCGTCGAGAGTCTCTACAGGGACCTGTCGGGCAAGCTCAGCCAGGCCAACCGCTACTGGCGTGAGGAGGGCTTGGAAGCGCCCCCGGTGGCCCCGAAACCGCCCGTCGAGACCGGGCCTCAGGCCCAGACGACGTCCGTCCCGGTCATACCGCCCCTGAAGGACTGGAGCGTCAACGGCGCGGGCCTCGCGAGCCGCATGAACCGCCTCAAGGAATCTCAGACAGGTCCGGCTGCCCCGGCTGCGGGTGCGGACGGAGCGTCCGACGACAACGACCGCGACGATGACAGCACGCTCGGGGGAGGGTTCCGGCCCCGCTGATCGCACTCCTTGGAATAGAAGGGCGTTGAGACTTGCCAGGCGTTCCCGCTCCATGGGGTGAGGGCAGCCTTGGAGTCGGACATGTCGGAGTATCGGGATTTCACGAAGCACCTGCGCGAGCGCGACGACGACTCACGCTGGGAAATCCCCCTCCAGTTGCGGTTGGAGGGCTTCGACAAGCACAAATATCGCTACGGGCGGAGCCTGCTGCGAAAGAGGCTGGACGACTCCGACCTCGTCCTCGCCCACAGGACGGACGGCATCGACGGCGACTACTACAGCTCCCACTGGCTCCTCGGGCGTTACGGCGGGTCGGGAGCGGCATATGTGCAGATCATCCCACGCTACGGCGCTTACGGGCTGAGAGGGAACGAGATTTCGAAAGCCGCTGGGGTTCTGTCCGAACTCGATCTCATCGGCCAGCGGACCTTCTCGTCGCTCAGCGAGGCCGAGCGCGCCCTCAAGGCGCAGAAAGGGGTCTCCAAGCTTGCCCGCTTCGAGGACGAGGCAGGCATGTCCCCGGAGTGGTTCTGCCAGTACGTGGAAAGGCGCCGCAAGGAGATGGGGGCGCTGAAGGATCAGTCGTGCGAGGTCATCGCCGCCGAACTCGCCAACCCGGCCCGCCGGGTCAGGCTCCTCGAGATTGACATCATCGATACCTATCGCGAGCTGGCCGGCTTCCTCGATGCCGCACGCCCGAACTGGAGGAAGATGACCGCCGAGGAACCTGCCATCCCGCCGAACCCGCCGAGCAGGGAGATCGTCGAGAGGCTCGAGAAGGAAATGGAAGAGCGCAACCGGCAGATCGAGCACGAGAAGGCCGAGCGTGAGCGCCTCAAGAACGAGCGTATCGCGAAGGTGCAGCGGCTGAAGGATGAACTGGAGGAGTTCGGCCAGAAGGCCAAAATGTCCGGCATGTTCTTCTGCCAGCACGTCGAGAGACGACGCGAGGACGGCGCGACCTTCGCCGACATCGCCAAGGAACTCAACGATCCCGGGCGCGAGATTTCCTTCGACGCCGCATCCCTGGAGTCCACGTTCGAGGAGATCAAGAAAAAACTGAACCACTCCAACCGCCACTGGCGCAACTGGACGGCGAACCCTCCTGAGATTGCTCCAAAGGATCCCGAGCATCCGGTCGGCATCCCGTACATCAAGCTCAAGTCGTGGACACCCTCTTCGTCCTCCGGTCTCGCCAGCCGCATTGCCGACCATGTGGCTTCACGTGCCGGCGGGATCTTGCCGAGCGCAGGTCCCGACGAAGGCAATGACCCGGGGCCGACGCCCTGGAGGCGGTGAGGCCAGAGACGGGAGTGGAAGGTGGGTTACGCCAGCCGCGAAGACTTCTACCGGAGGCGCTACGAGGGGAATGACGTCGTCCTCCCGCAGGAGAAGCTCGACGCACTCATCGAGAAGTCGTCTGCCACCTTGTCTGCCGTCCTCGACGATCTCCGCCGCAGTCCCGTGGCGGACAGGCTCGTGGTCTTCGGCTCCATGGCACGAGGGAGCTTCCTGCCTGGTGACGTCGACGTTGCCATCGATCTCCGATCAGTCCCTCCCGTAGACGAACTGGCCTTGCATGGCCTTCTCCGGACCGCACGCAAGCACTACGGATGGGTCGATGTCTTCGTCATCGAGCAGGACGGCAACCTGCTGGTGCGGAACGAACAAGCCACCGCATGGACCAACGCCAAGGGAGCACGCGCACTGAAGGCCGCCATCGCGGCGGAGGGGAAGCCCCTATCGGAAGTCACGTACGTGGTGGACCCTGCTCCCGCCTCATATGAACCCGTCCCGTGGGAAGTCGACCGCTTCAGGACCAGGTGGGACGCCCTCATGACCGAGGACCTCAGGCCGGAGGTGAGGGCGGGCTGGCAGAGGCGGCACCTGATCGCAACGGTCCAGCATCCCTATCCGGAAGTGAACGATCTCTTCGAGGAGTTCGCGGCGGCGGTGCCGGATGCGATATCGGACGGCATCGACGGCGCGGATTCCGGAAGGCCCTCTCCATGTCCATGAAGGCAGCGGCGTTGCCGTGCCTCACCGGAAACTGTCGTTGTAGCCCCTGACCGCAAGGCTGCCGCTTTTGACGTCGGGGAAGAACGAGACCAGCCCCATGTGGCAGTCGTCCCCTGCGGGCCACCGGGCAGTCACCCACCACCCAGAGGGCACCTGCTCTATACCGAGCGCGACGTCAGGCATGGGCCGTCCCTCCGCCAGGGCCAGCCTCACGCGGCCCGCCTCGGTGATGTACGGTTCCTTGGACTGGACCCAGCCGAAGGCGGACAACTGCCCGACGAGTGCGGAGTGGAAGATCAGGGCATCGGACTGCCAGAAACCGGGCCGGACTGTGACATTCCCCGCCAGGCTGTGGGCCAGGAGCGCATGAGCGCCGGGGGAGAGCTCGAAGGGATTGATTCGAGCGTGTGCCATGACTCCATGGTGTACGCGGCGGCGAATGGCGCAAGCGCCGATATGGGCACCGTTGTCGGTGTCATTCCATCCCCTGAGAGTTTAACCCGAAAGACGACGGGGGCGGAGGAAGCCATGAGCGACGTGACGGTGGAATGGGGACACATCGATCCCTACTGGGACGTTTTCGTCATCGGGTTCTCAAGCCCGATCTCGGTGAGGATCGACGAGGCCACCGGGGGCGTGTCGCTGAACCCGGGGTACCAGCCTCACACAGCACTGTACGACCACGAGGTCACACTGTTCCAGCGCAACCGGGAAGGCATCGTGGCGGCTCTCGCGGAGACCCTTCGCGACAACGATCAGCCGGAGTATGAGGCCTTCAGGGCGAGGTTCGCTTCGTCGTCATCTCCGGCGCCCTAAAGATCGTTATCACCGACATTCGGCGGCGATCGGTCGGCTAATGTCGACGATCGCTGACATTATACCGCCTTGGTCGGCCAGATGTCAGAACGACGTCTCTGTCTCGAAGAACGGGATGAGCATGTTCGGCTCGTCGGCGTACCAGACGTAGGACCCGACCGGGATCTGCCGCAGCAGCTTCCTGGCCACCGGGCAGCTCCTGGACTTGAAGGCCGTCACGAAGCGCAGGCTTTCGGGCATGAATCCGGCCTTCACCGCGATCTCCGTCAGTGCCTCTATGCGCTCGCGGGTCATCGGCCCGCCCGTCGCAGCGGCCTCCACGAATACGAGGCGGAAGACGGGCCCAGAATCCATCAGGATGACGTCAGGCTGTAGCCTGGCATGATTGATGACAAGTTTTTCGCGGGCCAGAACGCGCTCGTCATCCAATGAATAGGACTTCCCGCCATCGGCCAGGGCAAGCACGGACGGTTCTGCCAACTTCAAGGGCGCCAGCAACTCGACCACGTCGCGTTCGAGGACCGATCCCTGGCCGGGTGGCAGCATCCGCGCGCTGCCGTCCGGGAACTGGACCCTCACGCGTTCCTTGGCAGCCTCCCTGGAACGGATGAAGAGGCGGACACGGGCGAGCGCCTCCGCGGACAGGTAGGTCTCGCGCCACAGCTTGATCGCGGAAACGAGGTCGTCGCCCGTCAGGTCGGGGTCGAAGAGCGCGGCGAAATGGTCTGCGAGCGTGTGCTGCCCTCCGCCGTAGTTCTTGGAGACGTCGGTCCTAGGCAGCACCATGCCCATGGGGGTGAGGATGTCCCTGATGAGTTCGTCGCGCCAGGACTCACGTGAGTTCGGCGCGGAGAACCGCAGTTCCTTGGGCGTCTCGGGCTGGGCCCGCAGCCAGGAATGGCGCTGCTCGTCCGATGTCCCCGGCGCCAGGTCGGCCCAAGGCATCCACACGATGTGGTTCGGACGCAGCCACGCCTTGCCGCCGATCGCGCCGATGTACAGGAAGGTGGTGATCACGAAGGCGCCGTTGTACACGGCGATGTCGGACCCGAGATGCCCAGTTCCGTCGAAGATCTGCCGGACCCTCGCTCCGTTCTCCTCCACCGTCCCCAGCCGGGGGAGCGGCGGCAGCGGCAGGTCGGTGTCCTTCTTCGGCATGACGCTGACGCGGCGGCTCCGGGCAGCCGCCGGGGACACGGGAAGTGCCGACGGGGGAGGGGCCGATGCCTCCATCAGGATCGGGGTGGCCGCCGGGGCGAAGGATTCGAGCAAGGACAACTGCGCTGACATTCATCCAGGGTTGCCGACGAATCCTTACTTGAAAAGCCCTGTCGCAAGGATTCGTCCACTTTTTGTGCGCAATGAGGCAAATCCCTGTTGCGCCCGCCTTCGAATCCTTAAATGGGTCGCCGCCCCATGACAGTGAACGCATGCGCCCTGCCGCCGGGGGCGTCCGTCCCGCGCCCCTCCGCCGGTGTGATACGTTGTGGGCGTTCGTCAGGATCCGTCCCAATGAAGGTTACCGATGAGGCACCCGCGTCCTCGCCCCCGGCGGCGGCCCCATCCCTGCCGGGCAAGGCCCGGCGGCGGCTGGCCGGGAAGTGGGACTGGCACGTTTGCGTCCTCTTCCTCATCGCGACCTTGATAATGCTGCCCCTGTCCTGGGCGCTGGGATCGTTCACCCCCATCGTGATCGACCCGGCAACGGAGTACGGGATCACGATCTTCCTTCTTGTCTCCTTCGCCGTCAGCCTGGTCCTGATGGTCCGCCGCGACTGGCGCAGGGCAAGGCCCGAGGCCTCCTCCGGACCGAAGCCCCTGTCCCGCAGGGAACTAGCGAGCAACCTCGGGGTGACGGTTCTGGTCCTCCTCCTGACGGCCGGGATCGGGCTCAACAAGCTGTCGATGCTCTGGTCCGCAATGAGGGAGGGGCCTGCCTTGATCAGGCTGATCCCGGGGCGGGCGGAGATGGAGATCAACGGCACCTTCGCGTTCGGGCTCACCGACCGCGTCCGGCAGTTCCTCGGCGAGAACCCGCAGGTAGGGACGGTCTACCTGACGAGCGGCGGCGGGGTCGGTCTGGAGGGCGTTGCGCTGGCCAACCTGATCCGCGAGAGGAAGCTGTCGACCTACGTTCCCATGGTCTGCCTGTCGGCCTGCACGGCGGCCTTCTCGGCCGGCAAGGAGCGATGGCTGAAGGACGGTGCGCGCCTGGGATACCATTCGGGCGGCCTGAGGTTCTCGATCATACCCAGCAGCCTCGTGTCCAGGGTGCTCGGCTCCCCGATGCGGGACGTCTACCTCCGCAACGGGATTTCCCCAGCCTTCGTCGACAAGGCCCTGTCCACGCCCTTCAAGAGGGTCTGGTTTCCGACGGACACCGAGCTGATGGCGGCAAACGCGATCACGGGCGTCGTGGACAGGTACCGTTTCGCGCAGGCGGGAAGGGGGCGGCGCGCCGGTCACTTCAGCCTGGGGCAGGGCTACTGGCGGATGATGGCCGTGACCATCGGCTCCGCCCGGGAGAAGGAATCCTTCGACGCGCTCATGGCGTCGGGCTACGACGACGGACTAAGCGAGGGCGAGATCGTGGACCGGGTGTTCCGCCGCGCCTCCGCCATCATGAGGAGGCGGATCGTCGTCGCCGACGATGCCAAGGTGGTCGAGGCCGGGCACATCCTCTACGCCGCCATGGGAAAGCTCGCGTCGAGTGACGATGCCGCCTGCGCGGCGATCGGGGCGCAAGCCGATCTCGGGGCCGCTGGCGATGTCCTGTGGGAGCAGGGCTTCGATGCGACGAGGATGGTCGTCGCCCTGGTCCGCCTCCGAGTCGGCGCGGAGGAAATCGATCGGACCCTGCCGCTCCCTCCCGGACAGGGTGTGAGCGATACACCGTCCCTGCACATTTCGGCATCCTGCGCAGACGTGATGACGGCCTACGCTGAAGCGTTGTCGTTGCCTGACGCCGATGCGGCTGCCCGCCTCCGGGACGTGTTCCGGGAGGGACCTGACAGGCTTTGACACGGCCGACAGGCATGCCCCGTCGGACGCGCGTCGCGAAAGAAGGCATCCCCGGCCAAAGGACGCCGGGGATGCCTCTCAGGTATCGAAGTATGGTGGTCGGCTAGACGATGGGATCAGCGCCGTCCGCCGCCGTTCCCTCCGCCGTTACCGTTTCCACCACCGTTTCCGTTGCCTCCATTGCCGCCGCCACGGCCGCCGTCGCCGCCATCGGAGCCGCCCCGGCCGCCACCGGAACCCCCGTTCCCGGCGCTTCCGCCCCCGTTGCCGGGATTGGACGGATCGCTGCCCTTCACGTCGCTGCTGGAGTTGTCGGCAGGCTCGGAACCGTTGCCGAGACCGTTGTTGTTACCCGGTCCCTGACCGTTCCCGTTGCCGGACCCGTTGCCGTTTCCTCGTCCGCCGCCGTTCGAGCCGGAGCTGCCCCCGCTGTTGCCGCTGGCCGGACCGCCGCCGCCGCTGGAACCCCCGCCGACCGAAGACCCCCCGCCGGCAGACGAGCCAGGCGACGTATCCCCGGGAGCAGCCCCTGCGAAACCTCCGCCCGCATAGCCGCCGCCGGTGCTACCGGGACTCGTGCCGCCGATCGCGCCTGCTCCGGTGTTGCTGGAGGATGCGGCCCTGCCGGGTCCGGCGCCGACCGCTCCCGGAGTGCCTGCCCTGGACCGGGCGGGGGTGCCGACTGCCGCAGGGGTCGTCCCGGCACCGAAGAATCGCTCGACGAACGACGTGCCCGGGGAGGCGACGGATCCCGTGGTGCTTCCGCGGGTGTCCTGGCTCAATCCGCGTCTTGCCTGCGGGAGGATTGCGCATCGGCAGACCTCCTGCCCCTGAACGATGCGGAGGCGGCAGTTGCCGTACATGGATGCATTGGCAACGGCAGGCTGGCACTGCTGGCCTGGCCTCCGCACCTGGGCCTCAGCCGCCGTGGAAAGCAGGAGGGTCATCGCAGACAAAGCAATAGCGTGCGAACGCTTCATGGTTCACCTTGTGAAAGAGTAATACCGAGGAGTTACCGCAGACGAGCGGTTCGGATGGCTAGATTACGCCCAGCTACGGACAAGGTTCCGGCACGATCCTAGAAAAATTTTCAGTGGAATAGCCGCTGCCATTAACTGAATTTGAGGACTCGCATGCCTCACAAGCTTGGCAATTCTGCCCTCGCGGCGGTCGGACACAAAGGAAAGCCCCCGGCGAAGCCTGTCCGCCGGGGGCTCATCAATCCTGTACTCGGGGCTTGGGGCAGGTCAGCCGCGAATCCTGCGGTGACGGGCGGATGCGACCGGGACGCCGCGGGAAACGGGGAAGTCCACCGTCGGCTCGCTGGTGCGCTCTCCCGCGGCGGATACCCAGCCGCGTCCTGACTGCCGAGAGTAGAAGGCGTGGCCCGTACGGGAGGGCGCCAGGATTGAGGAGGTGAGGTTGTCGAGCACGTACTCCCCGTTGGCCGTGCTCGCGACGAGCACCGCATGGGCCTCGCCCCCGGCAGTGGCGCCGACCCATATCGAAAGCGCCGAGGCCGGCCAGCCCTTCTGGATCAGGAGCTTGCGCTTCAGGAGCGCGAAGTCCTCGCAGTCCCCTTTGCCGCTCGTCGGGAGCGCCCATACGTCCTCCCGTCCGTACTGCTCCATGTCGGACACCTCGACGATGGTGTCGTTCACGTGGCTGTTGACCTGCTGCAACTCCGACATCCTCTCGGAGGTCAGAACGAAACGGGCTGTAGGCTTCGCAGAGACGGGAGCCGTGTGGAGGGCCGAGACGGCGGCCAGCAGCAGGCCTGCGAGCAGGCCGCGAGATATGGATTTCATGGAAGTGCCCCGCTTGAATTCATGTTGATCCGGAGACCCTGGCCCCGGTGACGGTTTCTACCGCCGAAACCAAACAACCAAGACTTAAAGCCTATAATGAGGCAGCTCGGCTGCAAGCGTCCCAGAGGCGAGCATCCATGCATCGTGCCCGGTGGGCTCTGAGGTGCCTAGCCAAGGCGTGATCTACACTGGGCACCAGGGGAGGTCCCGATGGACACGAAGCAAATCGAGCGGCTCAGGGCTGCCATCATCAAGCAGGCCGACCTCGCCGGACCGGACGGATGGATGGAAATCCCCGTCGCTGCCGTCGTGTCCCCGAGAGGCAGGCTCCGGGTGCCTCGTGGCGCCTTCGAGCAATGGGCGGTGCGCCCCAGCGGGGCGGAACATCTCGCAGCCCCTTGGCGTGCCATCAGCCCACAGGGGCTGAAGCAGGGAGCCGACGACCCCTTCCATACGGACTGGATGCTGGGCGCCGGCCTCGGACCCAAGGACATGCGCCCTGACGGCCCGAACCCGGCCTTGGCGGCAGCCCTGACCGAGGCTGCGTACTCCGCCAGGGCTGAAGTGGATCGACGTCTGCTGGACTTCGACTGCTCCGTTCTCCTTGCCGGCCCTGCGGTCGTCGGAAGGGCGTGGCATCCGTCATCTCCCGACGACCTGTCCGCTCCGCATTTCGACGAGCCTCCCATTGCCGTCCTCAGGGACGCACGGCCCGAATGGCTTCCGGTCGTCATGGAGGTCTTGAGCCGGGGAGGGGCGGTCGTCCTCGAGCGGGGCGGAGGGATGGCCCACCTCGTCAACGAGGCGCGAGGGAACGGCTCCGGCCCCATCGTGCGTCGGGCCAGCGCCCGGCGGCTCTACCCGGCCGACCTCCTCGTGAAGGTCGACCCCGAACACGGGCGCATCGAGATCCAGGACGACTGGGGGCTGCCGCCGAGGATGAGCGTGCCCTCCGTCGAGGAGTTCATGGTGGCTGCACCGCCGGAGCCGGAACCCCGTCCGGCTGACGAGCCGAAGCCCTTCAACCTCGTCCGGTGCGGAAGCGACAATCCTGCGGATCGATGCACCTACGTCAGGATGGACAGGAGCGGCCGCCTCAACGGCATCAACTACTGCGCCTATGGGGCGGTGAATTCCCATGAGCCGAACAGCCGGGTCTGCGAGCTGGTCATCCGCATTTACAGGCGCGGCGACGGGGACGGTCGCTTCGTCGCCAACTATTATGCGGGCAGCAGGGACTGGTCGTACGGCGATCTCGAGCGGGCGATGGCGCAGGCCATCCAGCAATACGAGCGCTGGCCGACCTACGAGGAGATCGTGGCCCGCGAGAGGGCCGTGCAGCAGGCTCGGGTGGATTCCTTCCTTGCCACGCTCCGGGCCATGTCGGACGACGAGCTCGTGGCCTTCGTCCGGGACAAGGCCGAGTCGGAGAGGCGGTTCCATGCCGAGCTGGAGGAGGGGAAGTGGAATTGGGACGATGAGAGGGACATCTCCCGGGACTACGATGACTTCTTCTGGCATGCCGGGATGGAGCTGATGGATCGAGGGCTCCCGGACGTCGAGAGAGCACCGTACCCGCAACACTTCAGTCCCTGAGCGGCGAACCCGTCAGGCGGGGTCCACCTTGCGGAGGCGCTTGCGTACGGTGCAGGCCAAGGCGAACGCGCTTCCGAGAACGATGGCGGTGCAGCCGATCGTGACGATGACCTTCACGTAAAGAACGAAGTTCTCCATCCCACCCATTCCTTTCGTGCCTTCCGGGCAATGATCCCAACGCGGAGTTTCGGGCGCAATGCCCGTCGGTTGACATCGTCGCCATCCGGAACCCCACAATATGAAATCTTCAGGGAGAACGATCTTGAGAAAACTCCTCATTCCGGCAGCACTCGCGCTCTCGATCGTCTCCATGGCCGCGCCCGCAACGGCGGTCGAAGGCACGCTGGACGGCATCGTCTATGCGCTTCCGGATGACAGCAAGTTCGAGCTGCATACCATGCATCTGCCGGAACCTGACCAACTGCAAGCCAGGGTCGACGAGATACGCGACAAGGTGCCCAGCGGCAGCCTCCTGATCCTTTTCCGAAGCAGGCCCAATTCCAAGGATTTGCCACGGACCCTTTCGCCGACGGCGCCGAAGGTCACCCCTAAGCTCGAGACGGTACTCACGCTCTTCAGGGATCCGGCGGCCGTTCCCGACTTCCGCGCTTCCATCGACAAGGCCATAAAGGACGCCGTCTACCGTGACGGGGTTGCCAAGCTGGTGGTGAACAAGCCGGGGACGGACAAGCCCATGTTCGCCAGGTCCTATGCCATCAAGACCGGACTTGGCTTCGCACCGGAAGCCGATGCCCACTGCGACGACCAGCCGGCCGGAGTCCGATGCTTCGTCGACGTGGCACGCCCCGGGAGGCTCAGGTTGCGTTGGACCTCCCTGATCCTTGACGAGACCTCCCCGCAGGCGGTGCGGGCACACGTCCGCGAACTCATTGCCAAGGCCCTTCCCGTGGAGATGGAGAAGGAAAAGAAGAAGACGCCTGCGCGCCGTTAACTGCCGACGCTCCCTGAGCGGCGCATGGTCTTCCCGCCTGGCTCATTTGTCGATTGCCTCCGGCATCGGGATGGTGACAGTCGGTCATGAGAGGAATTGCGTCATGGGGAGATCCGGTACGTGACGGACTTTCAGGCAATCGCATCCGACCCGGAACGCTACGCCGATACGATGCTCGACGTTCTGGTCGGCATGGGCGAGGACGTTGCGGAGGATGGGGACGACTTCGTCCAGATCCTCGCGCAGGCCGCCGAGAAGTACGCCGCCCACGTCTCGGACGGCCGGATGCGCCTGTACCGCGCGATCTCCGTGACGGAGGACTGGAACCCCGAGCAGGACGGACTTGGCATCTTCTGGAGCCTGACCCGCGAGCGGGCCTATCCGTACTGGGCCGCCCCTGGCAGCCAAGTCGTCATCGAGGGTTGCGTCGGCGTCGAGGACGTGAACCTTTGGGTCACCCTGGCCACCGAGTTCACGGCCCTGACGGAGGAAGAGGTCCGTCTCCGGCCTTCGGCGTCCGTCCGCGTCATCGGAATCACCACGCATGACGGGCGGCCGATCCTTCCGCACCTCGCCGACAGGACGTTCCATGCCGTCGCCGCTCCAGCGGAACCCGGTGTCCCCGGCCCCTCCTGCTGAGTGAGCGACCTGCACCCAGGTCCCAGCCTGCGGACCCACATCCTTTTGAGGGATGTGCGACCGCGCGCGCGATTTGCTACCTTTGCCTCGACCGTTGGCAGTCGGCTCCAGGCGGTGTCCCGATCCGATGCCCCGGCGGCAAGCATGCGGGCTCGGGGATGGGTCCATGGCATCGCACGACGACCCCTACCAGGCATGGCCCCTCCGCCGATTGCGGGCGGTGCTCGTCTACCTGGAGCCGTTCGGGCTTGTCCTTGCCATCATCCCGATCGTGGTCGGCGTCATCTTCTGGATAGCCGAGAGAGACCAGCGCCGGATGCAGGGCGACATGCTCGCGGTGGGACTCATCGACACCGCCTGGAGCATCATCAGGGATGCCCGCGAGGCCCGGCCGCCCGCCATGTTCCAAGCCGATCCGCTGAGGTACGCCGATGATCTCGGGCCCAGAGGCGACTGGGGCGAACGCCGTGCCGTCAACGTTCTCGACCGGATGGGCGTCACGTTCGTGGGACGCGACCTCTCCAGGATCAACCTGCTTGGTGCCAACCTGAGCGGGGAGACCTTCGAGAAGGCGAACCTCAGCGGAGCGGCACTGAGCGTGGGTGACTTCTCGCGAGTTCGCCTGAGCGGTGCGAATCTCCGGAACGCCGTCATGTTCGGCACAAATCTTGCCAGGGCGTGGCTCGACGGCGCCGACTTGGGCCACGCTGATGCCCGGGGCGCCGATCTGACCGAGACAGCACTACATGGAGCGAACTTCGCGAACGCACACCTCTCCTGCTCCGTCCTTCGGCAATCCGTCGCCATCAGGACGAGCTTCCGCAATGCGGACCTGAGAGATGCCGACCTCAGGTTCGCCAAACTGGACGGGTCCGACCTTGCGGGAGCATCGCTCGACGGGGCCGATCTCGATCATGCGGACCTGAAGGACATCGACCTGTCGACCGCGACCGGGCTCACACAGGCACAGGTCGACGGCGCGTGTTCCAACGGGGGACTCAAGATGCCGCCCGGCCTCAGGCCGCCACCCGAATGCAGCACGATCGGCCCTGGTGACGTCACGAGGCAGGCTCTCACGAAGTTCTACATCTGGTCCGGCCTGGATGCGATCATGGCCACTCGCCGCATCGAGTCCGACTGCGGAATGGTTGCCTACGGAGCCGAGATGTTGCGGGGCATGGCCCGCTGATCGGGCTTCATCGCCCGCGGAATTCGCTCACTTCCGGCCTCGGTCCCACTGACCGGGCCACGTAGTGCCACTCGCTGCGGTCACCGATCCGGTCCAGCGACATCGTCCCCTCGACGGGCATCTCGCCTTCCTGCCCATCCTCAGGAACAGCAGGCAACAGCGACAGGCTCACGTGCCCGCTGGACGCCAGCCATCTCCAAAGACGCTCTGCATCGGGGGATCGCTCGTTGTCGCTGAGCAGGGTGGTTCCGCCCTCGAGCAGATGCAGGTAGAGCTGACGGATCAGCCCCTGGCCGCGGTGCGAAGGCTCGACCGAGGCATGTTCGACCTTGTAGCCCTCGGGGTCGTCCCACGGGCAGAGGAGGGCGGCGGCAACGGGCCTTTCGCCGTCCATCATGAAGTACTCGACGGCATCCTCCGGAAGGTCAGCCCGCAGCAGGGCGTAGCCTTCGATCTCCCCGGCCGCGGCGAATGAGCCTCCCGACCGGGAGACCTCCTCGTAGCGTTCGCCGGGAGATTTCGTGAAGATGTCCATGCAGCCGGGATCAGGGCTTCGGAGCCTGTCTGGCGGCCATGACCTTCGCCTTCACGTCGCCGCTCCAACGTCCGGCGACGTACTCGTCCAAGGCGTCGAATTGCTTCTGGATCCCGTCAGCCATCTCGACGAGGGCAGCGTTGCCGATCTCGACCAGCTCATCCTCCGAAAGGTGAGGGAAATCGGCCTCGACGGCCGCGAAGATGGCCGGGCTGTCGCCTCCCAGTCCGTGCACGATGTCGCCGCGCCGCCTGAGTTCGTCATAGAGTTCGACGACGCTGACGGACGAGAGATCTACCTTGCTGGTCATGTGCCATCCCCTTGGTTTCGCTTGCCCAGCAGTGTTACCCCAATGGCCAGCAGGGCACCAACCGACCGCCGATCATGGCTGCGGGGAGTGGGGCGGGCGCTCGTGCTCGCCTGCCAGGAAGGACCGGAACGTGGTGCGGTCCTGCACGCCGTAGGAGAGGAAGGCGTAGTACCGGGACAGGATGGTGTCGTCATCCACGTCACGGATGATGTCGTCGTAGTTCGCGCGGATTTCCACCAGCACGTCGTCGTCCCAATCGGTCTTCGCCATCGTGGATCTCCCTACCCGAGGCCGGGTACGTTCGCATGCTGGAGCTTCAGGAAGTCCACGACCTCGGACCATTCCTCGGACGCCAGCAGGGGCGGGTGCTCGCTTTGGCCGTTCTCGTCCATCCGGCAGACCGTGAACCGCGCGCCCTCGATCTCACGGTGCTCCGGATTGACGTAGTCGCACCAGAGCTTGAGGCGCACGGCATCGTTCTCGAAGCTGTCGCAGGCGTCGTTTCCCCAGGATGAATCCTCCCAGTCGGGGGAGATCGCGGCGAGGTCGTCGCGCATCTCCTGCGTGATCTGTTCCGACCTGTCGGGCATGATCTGGGTCGCGTAGCCGCCGGACAGGTCCAGCAGGCCGTTCCCCTCCACAGGGTGCTCCCTCAGGAGCTCGGCAGTGTCGGCATCGCCCCCGTCCTCGAACCACCTGGCGATCCTGTCCCGTTCCTCGGGGGTGATCGAGACGTTGTCCAGCCCGTTCCACGTGGTCCCCTGGGCGAAACCGTCGAACTCGGGCGACCCCTCGAAGGTGAACTTCACGGCCCTCATGGATAGCTCCTCCCATCTCGTACGGTCTCCGGGCATCTTGCCCCATGGCGACGCAAGAGTGCCGATGGCTTCGGGATCGCCCGCGCTTCTCAATTTCAGGGCGATCCACTAGAACGTGGGCAACGGGGCGACGCCATGCCCCCGGCGAGGAGGCAGTAATGAGCGCGGTTCCGCACACCCGAGTCGAATACGACATGCAATTCACCGGCGGCGACTACAGCCAGGTAGGCGATTTCGCCTTCGTCCCGCTCAGCGTGGTCGACCAGCACGGCGGCGATGTCGAGGCAGCCTTCAAGGCGCACACGGGCATCGATCCCATCCACATCGTCAACCACAACCTCGACGAGGTGTATGACGAGAACGGCAAGATCCTGGAGGACTGGGAACCGGAGGAGGAAGCCGGGGCCGCCCCCGGCCGCTGAGGCGCCGTCAGGAGATCGAAAGGCACCCACCGGGTGCCTTTTTTCATGGGCCAACTACGGTAGCTCATGGCCGGGCAGCAGGAACAAGGAAGAAGGATCGGATGCGGCTGACCTCTGCCCGGCCCCCGGCGACGGACTCCGGTCCAAAAGCCATGATTCCGTCGCCTCAAATCCCGTCCAAGGGGCCGAAGCCAGGGATTCGCCGCCCGATGGCCTAGGATAACATATGTTTACCCGGGCAAATATTTTCCGCGAGTTCAGGAACTATGGGGTAGCCCCCATGTTCATCCCGCTCTCTGCGCAAACTCCGCGCGACACGAAATCAGGCGAGGCTTGAACTTGGTCGTTTCAGACAGGAAGCCGCTCGAACTGTGGGGCGGCATCGAGTGCACCGTCGTGCAAATCGGCAACGAATTCCGCAACCAGTGCGAGGAGACGGGGCATCTCCAGCGCCTTGACGACCTCGATGCCATCGCGGCTCTCGGGATCAGGACAATGCGGTATCCCGTCGTTTGGGAATCCATCGCCCCCGATCACCCGGACGTCTGCGACTGGGCATGGACCGACGAGCGGTTCGCCCGCCTCCGGGACCTCGGCATCCGTCCGATCGCAGGACTCGTCCATCACGGCAGCGGGCCTCGCTATACGAGCCTGGTCGATCCGAACTTCCCTGAGCTGCTCGCCCGCCACGCCATGCGCGTCGCCGCCCGTTACCCGTGGGTCGACATGTTCACCCCGATAAACGAGCCGCTCACGACCGCCCGCTTCAGCGGCCTCTACGGTCACTGGCACCCGCATGGGCGCGACTACACCACCTTCCTGCGTTGCCTGGTCACGGAATGCCGCGCAACCGTGCTGGCCATGCGGGCCATCCGCCAGATCACGCCTCATGCGAGGCTGGTCCAGACGGAGGACATGGGCAAGACCTACAGCACGCCGCACCTGCGCTACCAGGCCGACCTGGAGAACCAGCGCCGCTGGCTCAGCCTCGACCTGCTGTTCGGGCGGGTGGACCGCTCGCATCCCTGGCATGAGATCTGCCTCCGGCACGGGATCACGGAGGACGAGCTCGAGTTCTTCCTCAAGTGGGACGGCGCGCCGGACATCATCGGCATCAACCACTATCCCACGAGCGAACGCTTCCTCGACGAGGACATGCACCGCTACCCGGAGTGCTTCCACGGCGGCAACCACCTGCACCCGCTCGACGGCGCCACGCGCCTCGACCACTACGCCGACGTCGAGGCCCTGCGGATGGACATCCCGGCCGAGGAGCTGGGATCCAAGGCGCGGCTCTCGGAGGTCTGGGAGCGATACCGGCATCCCATCGCCGTCACCGAGGCGCATCACGGCTCCACCCGCGAGGAGCAGGTGCGCTGGCTCATGGAGGTCTGGCAGGGCGTACACGACCTCAGGGAGGCGGGTGCGGACATCAGGGCCGTGACGGTGTGGTCCCTGCTGGGCGCCGTGGACTGGAACTCCCTTCTCGTGGCGCGCAGCGGGTTCTACGAGCCGGGAGCCTTCGACATCCGAGGACCCATGCCCCGCCTGACCGCCATCGGCAGGGCGGCCGAATCCTTGGCGCGCACGGGCACCTTCGAGCATCCGGTGCTCGACCAGCAGGGCTGGTGGCGGCGCGAGGGGCGCCACTACCACCCGCCGGCGGCGAGGGCCGCCGCGCCGCCCCGGTCCTTCCGGCCCATCCTGATCACGGGCGCGACCGGCACCCTCGGCCGGGCGTTCGCCCGCCTGTGCGAGCGGCGCGGCCTCGACCACGTGCTGCTGTCGCGCGGCGAGATGGACGTCTCGGATCCCGTTTCGGTGGATGCGGCGCTCGGACGGCATCGCCCGTGGGCCGTCATCAATGCGGCAGGGTACGTCCGCGTCGGCGATGCCGCGCGTGAGCGGGATATGTGCTTCCGGGCCAATGCCTCCGGAGCCGAGGCCATCGCACATGCCTGCGCGCGCCTCGGGCTTCCGATGGTCACCTTCTCGTCCGACCGGGTCTTCGACGGCTCCCTCGGGCGCCCCTACCTGGAGAGCGACCCCGTCTGCCCGGCCTGCGTGTACGGCGAGAGCAAGGCGGAGGCCGAGCAGCGCGTGGCGAAGGCCCATCCCGGAGCGCTCATCGTCAGGACCAGCGCCTTCTTCGGGCCGTGGGACGAGGCCAACTTCGTCTTCCAGACCCTCAGGGACATCGGCGCCGGACGCAAGGTGATGCCGGACGGAGGCCTCGTATCGCCCACCTACGTGCCCGATCTCGTCAATGCCGTCCTGGACCTTCTGGTCGATGGGGAGCACGGGGTCTGGCACCTTGCCAATCAAGGCGTTGCCTCCTGGGCGGAACTCGCCGAACGGGCGGCTTCCGAGGCCGGACTTCCGTGGCGGGCCAGGCCGCAGGCGGCGCAGGGTGCCCGTCGGATGACGGCACTGTCCAGCGAGCGCGGCCTGCTCCTGCCGACCTTGGAAAGCGCGATATCGCGCTATTTCAACGAGTGCGAGGTGGACTGGGAGGCCCGTGCCTTCCTCGATGCCGCCGAGTAGGGCCGGGGCCGGGTGCTGGCCCGACTGCCGGAGATGGAGGAGAGCATGGCAGTGCAAAAACGGGAACTGGCCTTCGTGGCCGAGCGCCCCGGCGTGGATGCAGGCGAATGGTGGCACCTCGTCTACGATCCCGAGGTTCCGGGCATCTACGTGGAGCGCACCCGTCTGCACGAAAACCGCGTCGACGACACCTCATCGCCGGGTGACGCCGACCGCTACGGCCTCAACGACTTCCTGACCCTCGCAGGGGACGGCCCCGCGAAGTCCGCCCTCATGACGGCTTTGGGCGACATGTTCCGGGAGCGTTGAGGCTCCGTTCCGCGAAGCGGTATCCGGTGGCTCCAGGTCGAGGCCGGCGGGTTGGAGGTCGAAGGGCGCCCGGCATCCCGGGTGCCCGCAGGGTCAAGCCCAGAGGTCGAAGTCCTTGTAGTCAAGGGTGGAGACCTTGACCTTGGACAGCACGATCTGGTCGTCTCCAAAGGAGATGACGGCGTCCTTGCCGACCTGCTTCACGTGCTGTGACTTCCAGGCCGAGAAGCCGCCCTTGGACACGCGGAAGACGGCCGAGAGGTCGATGACGTCCTCGTTGCCCGACTTGTCGCCGAAGTCCGTGATGCGGTCCTTGGCCGCCGAGATCGGGTCTGCCGAGAACACGAACCTGTCGTTGCCCTTGCCGCCCGTGAGCACGTCGCTCCCGAGCCAGCCGTTGATCCAGTCGTTGCCGTCGCCGCCCCTGAAGGTGTCGTTCTGGAGCGAGCCGATAAACCTGTCGTTGCCCTTGCCTCCGTCGACGTATGCCAGCCTGGATACGCTGGACAGGCTGCCGAAGTCGAAGGTGTCGGACCCGTCCGACCCGAGGATCGCGCGGCCGTTGCCCTTGAGGTGCTCGACCTCGCTCTTGGCGGCGCTGAAGCCGGCCAGGTAGACCTTGGACGACATCAGCTCGAGCGTGTCGCCGTGATACTCCCCGGTCTCGCCAGCCCTGATGGTGTCCTTCAGTCCCTCGGAGGCGTAGACGCGGATGACGTCGTCCCCGCCCCCGGCGTAGATCTTGTCCGTCCCGGCGCCGCCGTCGATGGTGTCGGAACCATCTGTCACGCGCAGCGACGACTTGGAGGCAGTCGTGGAGATCGTGTCGTTGCCCTTCGTTCCTTTCAGGCTCCTGCCGACCGGCGGGGGAGGCGGCGGCGGCGGCGGAGTCACGGGAGGATCGACGGGATCGACCGGCGGAGGATCAACCGGCTTGTCCGCGGGAGGCTCGACCACGACCGGGTCGGTCGGGGGCGTCTCGCCGCCGAACTCGTTCGCTGCGTAGGTCCGGTCGGAGAACCGGAAGTACTCGATGCTCTTCAGAAGGTCGTGGCCGTCGGGGCTTGCCGACCGCAGGTCCACGACGTCGAACGATCCGTCGCCCAGGAGAGTGACGGAATAGTCCAGGCGGGATCCCGAGAACACGGCGGTGTCGTTCCCGAGTCCGCCGTCGATGACGTCGTCTCCGGCCCCGCCCGTGAGGGTGTCCTTGCCGGCCCCGCCCTCGAGGGTGTTGTTGGCCTGGTTGCCCGTGATCGTGTCGTCCCCTGAACCGCCCACGGCGTTCTCGATCAGGGAGCGCGCGTCGCCGTTGTACTGGAGGGCGTTGGCGATGTTGCCGACCGCCTTGGTCTCCATCCAGTCGAGACGAGCGATCTGCGCGTCCGAGGTGATCGTCCACTCGCCGGGACGGAGATCGACCTTGAGGTCCGCGGAGTAGCTCGAGAAGTCGTAGGTGTCGATGCCGCCGCCGTCCCAGACCGTCTGGAACACGCGGTTGCCGCCGGGCGTGCCCTGGCCGATGCCATCGATCGACATCTCGCCCGTGTTCGGGTTCCACTTGTACGTGGTGCTGCCGGAATAGCTGGTGAAGTTGGCGCCGTACATGTGCTGCATGGCGGCGATGTCCCAGACCATCAGGGTCTGGGCGTAGCTCCACGTCTCGTTCGAGTACCCGCCGAACGTCGCGGACGTTGACGACTTGTAGCTCATCACCGTCCACTCCATGGAGTCCCGGTCAGCGGGCATGGCTTGGTCGTTGTCGTCATCGGAATGGGGATGCTCCAATCCCAGGGCGTGCCCGATCTCGTGCAGGAAGGTCTGGAAGGCATAGTTGCCCAGGACGGGATTGTCGTAGTTCCCGGTGCTGTTGTTGTACCAGGAGTCGCCGCCCATCGACGACGAGTGGGGCAGGTATGCGAAGGCGGTGCCAGCCGCGTCGGACATCCCGAAGCGCAGGTCGCCGTGCTGGGAGGCAGTCTCGGTTACGAGCGAGAAGCCGATGTTGGCGACCGCCGAGTACATGCCGAGGATCTTCGTCACGGCGGCCTGCTGCGTCGCGTTCAGAACCTCGAAGTTCTGCGTTTGCTCGCCGTGGGTCGTGTTGTACCCGTCGTAGAAGGAGGCATCCGCCGGGAAGCTGTAGGTGAGGGTGCCGGTGGCCCACTTGTATCCGCTCAGAATTCCGTCGAGATACGCATCACCCGTCTTCCCGTAGGTCGTGAATGCCGCCATCGATCCTCCTTTCGAGTCCTTGCCTCGATTCCTAGTGCGAGGACTCCTGCACGAAACGTGTTGCCGAGTCCATAGTTACCCGCTCGAATCCCTTGGATAAACAGCCGGCGGGTTTCGCGTCACGGTCCCGGGGCGGGCGAGGGGGCGTCCACGAGGTCCAGGCGCTGCTCGAGGAACGCGCAGACCTCCCTCCACCTGCGGTCCCGCCCGTGCACGTCGTGGACATGGGGCATCCTGACCACGGTGATGCCGTCGCCGGGGGTCGAGGACGTATCAACCGTCCAGCCGATCTCGCCGAAGAGCGCGGCCAGCCGCTCGGACCCCTCGCCTCGGATGGTGACGTACCCGTGGTCAGGGTGACCCTCGCACGAGGACAGCGTCTCCACCCCCTGGCTCCGGATGATGTCGATGATCCGGTTCGCACCCCGGTCTATCACCTGGAACCATCCGCTCTCGGACTCGACGACCCTACGCTCCGCGCGGGCTGCGTCCCACGAGCTGTCCTGCGTCTCGCTCAGCAAGCGGCACTCGCACCAGCCGTTGAACTCCTCGGCCGACTCCGTGCTAACGCCAGTCGTCGTGACGCTCTCCATGTCGCCGAGGGCATTCCTGACCGAGAGGTAGGTGACGCCGCTCCTCGCGTTCACGTTGATGCGCAGCGTCTCCCAGACGTCGTTACCCGGATCGCGCTCGAGCGGGGCCGTCCTGTCGAGTTCCACGAGCAGGGGCAGGAGGTCGTTGACGATCTCCTCCTTCAGGAAGTCCTCGAGGCTGTCCGGCATCACCACTTCCCCTGCGGGATCGCGTCCGTCCGGGAAAACGGCGTCGACGACCACGTCGAACTCCCGCTCGCCGTACTCGTCGGCGAGATGGTTCTCCAGGAACCCGGTGATGCGCCTGATCCGGCCGAAAAGGGCGAAGCGCGCTTCACGCATGGCCTTGAGGTCTCCCGCGTCGGCGCTGCTCATCGCTTCCTCCAGGGAATCGGGCTTTTCGAGTCCACGGTGCCGATCCTATCAGAAAGGTCGGCCCGGGCGAGGAATGCGACCAGCTTGGTTGGTCGGCGAGCGATGCCTCCTTCTATGTGCATGATTTCACAATACTTTTAGGAAAAGTCATGCGTGATGCAAGATTTCTGTTGCAAGCTGCTCACGGCCAGGATACCTATAGAACGTGCCCGGCGGTGAAGGGGTGCGGTTACTTCGATTTGGCTTCGCAACACCGCCCCCGTCTGTTCCCCGGGCATCTCCACACCTCCGTCGTGATCGGTGGGTGCGGCGGTGAAGACGACGGTTACTTCGACTGTTCATCGAGCCGGGGGCGAGCGAGCCCCCACTACCGTCGTCGCCTGTTCCCCGCATCCTCCCATCCCGACGGAAAATTTGAATCCTTGTACGACAGGAGTCCGTCATGGCACGCCTCAATACCGCTCGCCGTCTGGCCGAGGTCACGACCGAGGAAGGCCGCACCCACGGGGGTGCGCTGGCCGTCCGCGTCGGCAACCTGGCTTCGCTGCGCCGTTCCGTGCTGGCGACGCTCCTCAACGAGCGTCAGTTCTACGAGGACGGCGAGGAGATCTTCGCCCGCATCAACCGTCTGGCTCTCGAGTGCGATCCGGTCTCGGTCGCGCGTCTGGCCGTCGAGGCCCGCAAGGAGCACGGCCTGCGCCACGCTCCGCTGGCGCTGCTCGTCGCCCTGACCCGTACGGGCAAGGGATCGGGTCTCGTCGCGGACACGATCGAGCAGGTCGTCTCCCGCGCGGACGAGGTCGGCGAGCTCGTGGCGATGTACTGGGCCGACGGCGGGCGTCGTCCGCTGTCGGTGCAGCTCAAGAAGGGCTTGGCCCGCGCCATCGGCAAGTTCGACGAGTATCAGCTCGCGAAGTACGCGTCCATGGATGCCGACGTGCGCCTGCGCGACGTGATGTTCATGGTGCACCCGCGCCCGGCGCAGGGACTCGAGGCCGTCTACGAGGGACTCGCGAACCGGACGCTGGGTGCGCCGGACACGTGGGAGGTCGCACTCTCACGCGGAGCGGACAAGCGCGAGACCTTCGAGCGCCTGATCCGTGAGGGCCGTCTCGGCTACCTCGCACTCCTGCGCAACCTCCGGGGCATGCAGGAGGCGGGCGTCGACGAGAAGCTCGTCATCGACGCGATCCTTGCCCGCAAGGGCGCGAAGGGCGTGCTGCCGTTCCAGTTCCTGGGTGCTGCCGAGCAGGCGCCGCGCTACGCTGTGCATGTCGAGGCCGCGCTGCTGGCGAACGTGAAGGCCGGGCCGAAGCTCAAGGGCAAGACGATCATCATCGGTGACGCGTCAGGCTCGATGGGCAACGCGAAGCTTTCGGGCAAGTCGCAGTACACCCGCCTCGACGGGCAGTCGATCCTCATGGGACTGCTCGTCGCCATGTGCGAGGATCCGGTCGTATACGCGACCGCAGGCTCGGACTGGAAGAAGGTGCACGACACCCGCCGGATCGCGGCCCGCGAGGGTCTCGGGATGGTCGAGGTCATGCGCAAGGCGGCGCGGGAGCAGGGCGGGGGCGGCATCTTCCTCACCCAGACCATGGACTTCGTCCGTGAGCAGGAGAAGAATGCCGACCGCACGATCGTCCTCACGGACGAGCAGGACTGCGACACGACCGGGCACGGCGCTCCGGCCAAGGCCGACGCGTTCGGAACCCGGAACTACCTGATCAACGTGGCCTCGGCCAAGAACGGGATCGGGTACCGGAAGTGGACCCACGTCGACGGCTTCTCCGAGGCCGTGCTGAAGTGGATCCCGGCCTTCGAGGCTTCCGAGGAGGGAGATGAGTGATGGCCACACGTCCCGCCAGGCTCAGGGTGAAAAAGGGGCCACCGGAACTTCCGGAGACCCCACCACCGCCACTGGGCCTGCCGGGACGCTTTCCGGCCATCACAACCGCCGACGACTTCCGCAGGGCGGCCATCCACATCTTCGGGGTCCACGGCTGGGTTCGTGAGACCTCGAAATGCCTTGGGGTCAACGAATCCACCATCTGGCGCTGGGCCAACGAGCAGACGCCCTTCAAGCCTTACGCGCTGGCGGCCATGTCGGCCTGGCTGCGCATCTTCATGCTCACGGGCGAGCGCCCGCCGGAGATGCATTCCGAGGGCTGACACGGGCCGATTCCGGCACGAGATCCGCCGGCAGACATCTTGACAAGCCGGACCGCCGGGCCGCCATAGTTACATAGGTCTAGCGCTTCGCCCCCGAGCATCCAATCCCTCCGACATCGTTGACGAACATGTCCAGTGAACCGCCACAATGGCAGGACACATGGAGGCCGAACTTGCGTACGTCATTGATCCCAGCCCTGCTTGCACTGTCCATCTCCGCCCCTGCGATGGCCGCCACCCAGGCCACCCTGGACGGCATCACCTACGTCCTTCCCGAAGGCACCGGCTTGTTCCTTTACGGTGCCCCCAATTCGACACTCGATGATTTGCAGTCATACGCTGACGAATTGAGGCAGATCGTCCCGCCGGAAGAGCCGCTACTCGTTTTCCAGAGCACGCCACTGGACGTGGATGCTTTCAGGAAGGGCGCGTTCATGACGCTGCTGAGGTTTGCGGAGCCGATGCACCGGAGTGCCGCCGCCGCATGGAAAGCGGTCGACGAGGCAACCTATATCGCAGGCATAGCCAGAGTCGACGTCAGCAAACTCGACGGCACTGATCTCGATGTGAGGACTTACGGCTTCGAGACGGGACTTAAACTCGCGCCTAAGGTCTATACGATCTGCTACACGAACGACAAGGGCGATGCCTGCAACGTCAACATGAGGTGGCAAAACCGCTACCTCCTCTCGTGGACGGGGGTCAAACTCAACGAAACAGACACCAAAGCCATGCACGAGGAAGTCGTTGGACTCATCGAGCGGGCAATTCCTGACGAGGTCGTCAAGGATCGCAAGGGCGTAGCTACCCTGTCACCTGCGAAGTCGTTCGATCACCGACCAATCACGGAGGTCACGCTGGACGGCGTCGTCTACGCTACCCCGCCCGGTTCCATCCTGCTGGACAGCGACCTCCGCATCATGAAGGCATCGGAGGCCCAAGCCCGCGCCGACAAGGCGAAGGGCAAGTACGGACCGGACGAGGAGGTCACTCTCCTCCACACCAGCCCCGTCACCAAGGCATCCCGTGAATCCCAGCTCAGCCTTGACATCACATGGGATTCGAACCCGCCGCAGGTCCTGACATTCGACAAGGCGGTTCCCTGCAATGACGGAGAACCCCATCCAGACGTGATCTGCCGGGACATCAATGAGCACGTCGACGCCGATGACGACAGCCAATCCCGTGCGTTCACGGTCCACACGGGCCTACCGTTCGCGAAAGAGGCAACGGTCGTCTGCATGGGCGATCCGGACGATGGGTACTGCGAGTTCGTCGTTCGCCGCCCGAACCGGATCATCATGTCGTGGTCGGCCTACGGCGTCGACACCAAGGGCCATGCACTGAGGGAGACGGCCCGCAAGCTAATCCTGGACGCCCTGCCGCGCGAGGCATCCAGCCTTCAGGGGAAGTGACCGGACGCCTGATGTGACCGACGCGCGCCGGGGAATCTCATGCCCCGGCGTTGCGGAACACCTGCCTCGCGTCGTGGAACATGGCAAAGGGCCCGGGCGGCACGGCATCGGTCGGCCTCTTGAAGTAGCCGAAGTACTCGAGCAGGCCCGACGCCAGACCGAAAGGTCCCCCGGTCAGGCCCGTGAGACTTTTCAGGACCACAGTCATGAGTTCGAGCTTGTCGCTCTTGAAAGCCTCGCGCTCGAGTTTCTCCAACTCGGTAAGGCCGTCCTCCAGGGCCACCCTGTCCGCCATCGGGGAGGCTCTCTGGGCCATCCTCAAGTCGATGTACTCGTGAAACCTGCGCCTGTGCCTCTGGTAGTCCTCGGACTTCGCAAGGTCCACGGCACGTTTCAGGGCATCCTCGGGATCCTTGTCGGCCGGCAGCATGAGCTTGCGGGAAACGAGGCGGTATATCTCGGCTTCCCGGTCCGGCAAGCGTTTCTCTCCGGGCTTTGCCGGCTCCTCAGCCTCAGCACCTCCATCGGCACCCCGCCCATCGGTCTGGGCCGGGACCGGAACGGGGTCGGATATGATGAAATCCCGCCGGAAGGCCTCACCGGACCGATAAGCGCTGACGACCTTGATGTCCTCCGGGCCGAAGCCATCCTGCTGCTTCCTCTGCACCAGGGATGTCTCGACCTCGCCGCGCAGCATGTCCTGCGTGAGCATGTAACCCCCGAGCTCGGCGCGGGCATGCAGGGCCATGTCGCTGGCGGCTGGCGCCCGTCCGGTCAGCTCCTGGAACCTCTTGCGCCGCCCCTCATCCCAGAAGACAGGTTCGTATAGCCCTTCGATGTGCCGGAGGATCCTGGCCTGCGTTCTCGGCTTCCAACCCCGGCGGCACCATTCCTTGTAGGCTTCCTCCGTCGGCGGGGGACACGGGATGATCAGCCGATCGTACAGGAGCACGTCGGCGACAAGGGCGGCCGTGTCGATATGGTCGATGACCGAGAACGTTCCCCATAGCTGAACAGGCATCTTCACCTCCCGAATGCGCGGGGCCGCCTTCGAACCTGGCCAAGATAACAAGGTAGGGGGTGTTTGTCTCCGACCGCAGGATGGGGTATCGGAGGGAGGTGCCGCCGCAGGCAAGGACATCCGCCCGGCTTACGCACGGGTGTCAGAAGGACATGAGCGATGGCCGACCATACCCACGACAACTTCATCGAAATGGAGAACCCCGGTGAGCTGACCGGCACCATCATGATGGATGAAGTGCCGTATCTGCTGGCGGGCGACGTTGGGTACGACGTGACGCTCACGAAGGACGTCCCGCTGAAGGACCTGATGGATGCCGTGGGGAAGGATGTCACGGTCAAGGTCGACCGCATCTACCGAGCCGGCATGATCGCTCCCCAGCTCGGTCACATCATCGTCTCGAGGATGACCGTGCACGAACCGAAGACCACCACGCAACAGTGAATCGGACCCGCCCGTCGAGTTGACACCCCTCGGATGGCGGGAGGCACAATGACTGGTCTAGTTGGAGACCAGTTCATGACGAAGTCCCTCGCCCCGGCGCTGATGGCCGCCTTCCTCGCATCCGCGACCGTTCCGGCCGCCGCAGTGGAGGGCACGTTGGACGGGGTCGTCTACTCCCTGCCCGAGGAGACCGGGTTCTCCACGGTCGGGGTCGTGTTCGTCGAGCCGGACAAGCTCCAGGAGACTGTCGACGAGCATCGCCGGGCAGTGCCCGCCGAGGACCCCCTGATCGTCTTCATGAGCATCCCCAGGACGGCTGCGGCAGCCGACCGGGCCTTGAACGTGGTGCTCATGAGGGATCCTGCCGTCCCGAGCGAAGGCATGCTCGTCGTCCAGAAGCTCAGGGAAGGCGCGGTCTACGAGGACGGCGTCGCCAAGCTTGACGTCACCAAGTTCAAGAGTCCGGCGCCCGGCCAGCGCTCCTACGCCATCCAGACGGGCCTCGGGTTCGCTCCCGACGTAATCGCCTCCTGCGCCCAGGACCGCTTCGACAAACGCGAGAGCTGCTCCGTCACCCTGCCGCGCCCCAATGGCCACAGGCTGGCATGGCCGGGGGTTCGTCTCACCGAGTTCGATCCGCGCGTCATGAGGCACGAGATCAGGGATCTCATCGAGAAGACCCTCCCGGTCGAAGCCGCCAAGGCCCGCGACGGCGAGGAAATCACCGCACGGGCACCCGGCACCCAGCAGGTCGCGGCCCTCGAGGGCACCCTTGACGGTGTGACGTACGCTGCCCCGGCGGGCAGCCTGTTCCTGGACCGGGAATTGCGCCTGCTGAAGTCCGCCGACCTTCAGGCCGGGGTCGATGCCGTGCGGAAGGATGCGGCCGAGGACAGGGAGATCACCCTGTTCTCGACGAGGCCCGTCTCGCGGGCTGGACGGGCCGAGGAGACGATCCTGTCCGCGACGCGGCTGGCCGATCCCGACGAACGCGACGTCGACGTCAGGCATCAGGCCTGCGAGGGCATCAAGCCCCATCCGGACGTCGCCTGTCTCGACATGACGGCGGTGAAGGACGAGGAGGCAAAGCCGGGCCTGCGTGGCTACGGGGTCAAGACGGGTCTCGCCTTCGCGGAGAAGGCCTCGGTCCTCTGCATCGACTCGGTCGGCGGCAGGGAGTGCGAAATCCAGGTTCTTCGTCCCGAGCGCATCCTTCTGGAGTGGAAGATGGTCAGCCTCGACGATGCCGATGCCCCGGCCATGCGGGACCGGGTGCGCAAGCTGATCTCGGACGCCCTGCCGCTGGAGGCAGCCAAGGCGAAGTGATCGGCAACGTTGCCCGAAAAGAGAAAGGGAGGCCGCAGGGCCTCCCTTTGCATGTGAGCGGGTTCGGACGCCTCAGAGCTTCGGCATCGCTCCGGCCTTGGACGACTCTGCGTGGACACGGCCGGCTTCGGCCTTGAGGGAGTCGATGTCCACCTTCGCGGCCATCTTGCGGCGAGGCACGTCTACGACCTCGACCTCGAACCTGTGGGTCTTCGACTTGTCATCGCGGAAGCCCATGATCTCGGCCTTCACGAAGATGCCCATCTCTTCCTTGGGCGTGTTCATGAAGCCTTCGAGTCCGCTGGCATCGTACATGTAGCCAGCCGAGAGGACGTAGCAGCGCCGCGCGTCGGAACGCTCGATGTCACAGGTCGCCTTCTCGCCGTTGCGGTACACCCAGTAGAGGGAGGCGTCCGCCATGAAGCTCATCGCCTTGCCCTGCGCTCCGGTCGCCGGTCCGTACTTGGCAATCAGGCTCTTCTTGGCGTCCTCGATGCTTGGGGCATTGAGCGGGCTTTCACCCAAGTAGACGGTCCGCTCGATGGAGACGACCTGGTTGCCGCTGGCGAGGCCGGTGCAGTGCACCGTCATGTCCTCGGCCGACGCATCGTCACGGCGGTTGGCGCGGAACA